>OKLF01000003.1_pt1 | contig 273593 bp, 276 predicted proteins | sample 1601641 | NCBI WGS metagenome assembly OKLF01 (sample SAMN04436711, study PRJEB24849) | human gut metagenome | biome: human gut; feature: NICU; material: stool | host: Homo sapiens | place: USA: Saint Louis, MO | collected 2010-08-13 | reverse complement strand
CCATAAGTTTTTTTCTCAGTAGTGAGGCCATAAGTATACGAACGGCCAGTCATTGATGCCGCGCCGTCGCCGTTCTGGACGAAGTTATCAATCGTTGTCTGAACGACACTCCCCACAAGACGGAACGGTTGGGATAGCCCGGTACCGCCGCAGTCACGAATAACAACACGGAAACAGTCCTGCAAAAACCAGCCACCGCCCAGTTTCCCATTAGCGTTTATTTCAATCTCAGAGAATACCTGAGCGATTGTATAAACCGGGGCCCCGTTCGCGTCCTGCCTGTCAGAGTAGTAAAATGCATAGGCGTCGGCAGTATTGTTACCAGAAGCGGTTATTGAGAACCCACGCCATGGCTTCCACCCTCTGAGGTAGCCGCCAGCACCAATGATAAACAGGTGGCTTGAGCTACGATTGTCTATCGATGCCAGTCGTGGTCCTGGCCCGATAAGGCTCGAGTTGGCTGCAGCGGCAATGGAGGCGGTTACATAATATTGGCCAGCAGGCAGCCAGACAGGCCTGTTGTCATTCATTGCCGTCTGAAGTTCTGCCGTTATATCTGTTGCCACTCCGCCAATAACTGACGCTATTTTTGCAGGTGACAGATAATAGAACAGGCTACGCAACTGACCGTTTATCCAGTCATGGAGAGTACCGCCATTTCCTGGAGCAACGATCAGCTTCGTCCCTTCGCTTGAACCCAGGTTTTGGCGAAGCGTATCGCCATCCATCAGAACGAAGTGAGCCACATCATTTGCAAAGCTGGTTGCATCGGTGCCGGTCGTCGTAAATCCGACATCCGTGGTGGCATTCAGGCGGTAATATTGGTCGTTATACCGGATGTACTGGTTACGGGCGCTGAACTGAAACGGACCGTCTTCATAGTCACCGAGGAACACGTAACCGGAGCTATCAAGAAAAGCCTGGAATCGGTTTTCCTTATCAGCCTGGGAAGCATCAAAAGTGGTTTCCTGTTCGGCTATCTGTGTGGAAAAACGGGACTCAAAGTCACTCAGTTTTACCGTAAACGCAGACTCCAGTCCGAACCATGACATGCGGCTACGACCGAGCCGATCACTCCAGAAAGAGGATGTAATATCGTTCAGGGCAAGGTCAAGATTCTGAGCGTTATCAAAAACGTTGCGCATGTCTGCCGACGGGACCGGATCCCGCGTTAAATAAAATGGCATAGGGGTATTACCTCAGAAACAGATCAGGCAGGAATTTCAGGCCAGGCGATATCGGGAGCGGTAGATGTATCAATGCGGCTCAAGGCAACGCGGTATTTTTTCCACTCAGTCAGTTGCATGACTTCTTCGTCGGTCTGGATACCAAGTTCTACAGCGTCGTTTAGAGGGGCTATTTTTGCGTTTGCCTCTCGCATCAACTCGGTTAACAGCTCAATAGCGCTACTCACTTCAGCCTGGTGTTTAGCTTCCGCGTCGTTAACCCAGTTTTCTCCATCCCATTTTTGATAGCTGCCAGCAGGCGCTTTTGTCGTTACCCCTGCTGGTAATTCCCCAAGCGCTGAAATCTCAACAGGCTCGCCAGATGCAGTGCTGTACACGATCTGCCCGCGATGGTCCTCGATAAGGGACCACTGGCCCGCAGCGGCATTGAAAACCGCTGTTTCTCCGGAGGCTATTTCGGGTGGTGAACTTTGAGTGCTGCAGGCAGGCAAGCCAGTGTGAGGCGGGATCGACAATTCTTCAACGCCCACTAACTCCCCCGTATCGTCGCTGATATGATAAACGGTTACCACCTGGGTTTTGTCAGACATTTCAAAAGCCATTATGCGAGCCTCACGATGTAGTTAAATGCGATGTTTTTAACGGTGTTTTCTGCGTTACCCGCAGCATCGACCGTGATGGTGTGTGAGTGGGCCCCAATAACGACGGAGTGTGTGTGTGCACCTGCAGTGGATGTTGTGCCAAAGGTGCTGCCGCTGTTGCTGCCTACCTCCTGATCGCTTCCGCCCTGCTTCTGCATTGCCGATCCCCACGTGTGGGCGTGGTCGCCGTTGCTGCTTGTCGTTTTGGTACCGAGATCGGTCGATGTGGCCGACGCTGTGTGTGCGTGGGACTTAATACCATCTTGCTCCTGAGACAGCACCGCACGCCCGGTGGCCGGCTTCCCTTTGATGGTCCAGTTTCGCATATCTGGAATGACACCTGACGGGTACGCTGCAGCCAGTAACGGGTATGCCGTAAGGGTGAATGTCTGTCCTTGCATAAATGCGAAATTGCCGGTGGCAGGCAAGGTATCAGATGGCCAGGGAATAGGAGTACCCGTGGGTATAGTTGCGAACGATATCGTTTTTAATATCTGTAAAATCTGAGTAGAATCATCTGGATTTAATGTAACGCCAAACCCCTCGACTACATTTACCAGCTCAGTTTGAATTGCATTAAACCACTCAGCCACCAGTCTTGTTGGTGCAATACCGCTTGCTACTTTCCCATTAGTAAAAAGTCCATCAAGGGCAGTGAGAGGTTCTACGTCACTTATTTTTAGCATGGGGATACCTGTAAATTAGAATATCTACATTTAAATTCATTATTTCAGTGGAGTTAATCAGAAAACATGATATTCAGGCCACTCTCTGTTCATGGCAATATCAAATATCATGCGATATTCCGGAGTATTCAGCTCAGCATCCAATCCATACGCGAAAATAATATTAATATGAGACGGTGCTATTTTCGTTATCGAGCACTCAAATTGCTTGTCCCCCCATGACGCCAGCGCATCACCGCAAAAGGTAGTGCCCGCATATGAATATCTTACCGATGAATCAGGAACGTTAATCTGCCAGGTAAACGGCCATTCCTCACCATTTATCGGCTCATCACAGACAGACATCCCGCACATCGCAGGCCGGAACTGGTTTATGGTGATTTCATAGCCCAGCGCGGCAGCAACAGTGATGTAATAAGCCCGATTCAGACCGCCGGTACTGATAAGCTTTGAAACAATGGCCCGCTGCCGTTCGCTGATACTCCCAATCTCACCAATGGCGCAATCATCGGGAAGGCCAAGCGTATTTTCCCACTCAGAAAGCATCATCAATGCAGTTGAGGGGAAGCCACTACTCAGCAGCGCCTGCGAATCGGTGTCAGAACGAGCGAATGAACCTCCCAGCGCCCTGAGTGTCGCATGCTGAGTACTTTTAACATCACGTGACCATGCGAGACCGGCTGGCAACAATGCACTTAATGCGCGCGTATAATCGTCTACGGAGTACAGGCTCATGTAAAGTTAACCTCACCCAGTAATGGCAACTCCCCCGTATCCAGAACAATATTCTGCGTTGGGGATTCAAGTACATATCCGGTTGAACCTTCTACCTGACTCAGCACGCCATTAACATCGGATAAATAAATCTTCCCTGATCCATCCGGATTGCCGTTATCAAAAAACAGTAAATTGATAGCGTCTGTTATTGCCTGGATAGTTTCGCTGCTGGCGTCAGGGATTCCTGAAATAGTGAGATCGACTATTTTTTTTATTGGTGAACAAACATAGATGATCGCAGTATCCGCCTGGAGCGGATAAATATAATCCGCCACCCTCCCCTGGTCTCCTGTCGCTTTTATCACGCCCCAGTCTTCCAGAGAAGAAACACCATCGGTCCCTGTGGGAAATCCGTTATTTGTCGTATCATTTCCATCGCACATAATGTAAATAACAACACTCCCCACCCCCATTCCCCGGCGTTTTATCCATGCACGGGTCACGCCAGAAACTGCCAGCGCCCATTTTTTATAATCGGCGTCACTCCCCCCCTGTGGTGGATTTTGGTACGCCAACAGCCCGCGCTGCCTGAAGTCCTCAACACCTTCTATGTCAGCACCACCGGTTGCCGGGTCAACCAACGTTAGTGAGTTGTCTACGCCGGATACATTCGCATCAAGAGTGAGGATTGTGCCTGCATCAGCGTTGCCATTACTTCCACCACCAGTTGAGTCATCAGTCAGGTCAGGCAAAATGGCAGTGATCGTTGTCGTACCTTTTTTGCCTGCACCAATAATCAGTTCGGCATCAGTAACATACTGATATCCATCAGACCGATTAAGAACCGTTCCTGCAGGAAGTCTCGCCCCCGAAGTTCCTGTGGCCTCTACCGATGACGACTGTGAAGCTGTGGCGGCTTTGCGGTATGTCTGCTTCAGCGCCATCCATCCCGCCAACCATTCATCCGTTGCCGTAAAAGGGTTTGTCTGAAGTGCAATATAATCCAGGTAGGCATAGTGCAGGTGGGCCATACCGGCATCCATATCAGCCAGAACCTTCAGGTTTCCGAAGCGAAGCAAGGCACCAACATTTTTTAGTTCTGCCTGCATAAACTGCCGGTTTTCTTCGCGCAGCTCACTCAGCGTTTTTCGTTTAAACGGCATTATTTATTTGCTCCCAGATCCAGAAAAATGCGCTCTCCTGCCAGTCTCCATCCGGCGGCAGATAACGAATAATCAGGTTGAGCCTGTTCGGCATGACAATCTGCGTTGTGCAACTGATATCACTGACGACACCATCGCCTTTCAGCCAGTCAAGGGCCTCTTTAGCGTACTCTTCTGCCCTTATGGCAACATTGGTCGTCAGTTTTTCGCGGCGCAGCAACCACAGCCTGCTACCCAGTTGCTTATCGGCGTCTGAATCCCCCCACCAGCCACGGCGATCACTACCGTCATAAGCGTCGTCCCGGCGGGCAAGGCGATCAGTGAACAGACTGAGGATGATTGCAGTTTGCAGGTCGTTGCCGGTTTCCAGCGCGCCGAAATCGGTACGCCAGTCAGCACGAAGCGCATCGACATTCCAGAATGATGAAATATCACTCATACCTGCTCCCCCGGTTTCTCGCTGGTTACGGCGTCGTTGCCTTGTTCAACCCCTTTAACTTCGTGGTCGTGCTCGTTATATGCGTCCCGCAGCTGTTTCAGCGTTTTGTCGTTGGTTTCGCAGTTATCGATAACATCACCGGTAACCAGTAATTTAGGCGTAATGAGTTTCACCTGTTCTGTCGCGGTAGCTGTCAGATTTTTTGCGTTATTGACAGTGACGTCCTGACCTTTCGCGTCAATGCTGATACCGTCCTCCGTCAACTGGATGTACAGCCCCCACTGGTTGTACATTACCGTTTCACCGGGGCTCAGATCTGAATGGCGGTACCCCTGATGGTTGGTCGCGATGACTACCGGATTCGAACGATCACCGCCCAGGAACGCCAGCACGACATCAGTACCAACGGGAAGCCCGGAAGAAAAGCCAAACTCGGCCAGTCTATGTGCGCTGGCGACCTCAAGCGGGGTCTGGTACTGCACTGACTGGGTCCCACCAGTGTCCTGCATCGCAGTGACTCGCCCCACGCCCAGCATGCTGGCAATACGGTTTGCAATATGTCGAAACTGGTTCATTGGCTGAATCCTGCTATCTGCTGGTAAAACGCATAGGGTTGCACTGCAAACGCCTCTGGTGGCATCAGCGTCAACCGGGCATGCGTACCATCGCTGTCCCGCATAAAAGTGACTTCGGCGATCAGCAATTCAGTATCCGGTAGCCTGAGCGTGGGGAGATTCACCGGGATCAGCGTATTTGGCTCCCACAATTTCCCGGCCTTATCCCGCCAGTTGTCTACCGTGACGCTTAACTGCTTCGAGCGACCGTATCGGCGGTTCATCTCCCAGTCGATCGCGCGCTGCGCCTGCTTCGACGCCATCAGCGTGCTTTCAACGATAACGATGCGTTTGCGGTATCGCATACTGGCCGCTTCAGGATCACGGGCAGTGGCCAGCGTTACCGAGTCATAGGCCGTATCCGGAGAAAATCCGGCGATCGGCGAAACGCTCATCGAGACCCCAACATAGTCAGAGAATCGTTCCGACATATCGGCGCGGTAGTACGCCTGTTCGACGTTCTCGCCTTCCGCCACTCCACTGGCTGCCCGTCGGGTTCCTGTGCGCGTAAGCAGCAGGTTTCCGTCGGGCAAATCGTAATAGAGTAGCGCGGACCACCGGGACACCCGTTCGATGATCTCCTGCGGAGATTCGCCCCAGTTAATCGTGAACTGAGGCACGTCGACCAGATCGTCAACATCGCATGACACGTTGATGCCGTACCACGAGGCCAGGCGGGAGGCGATATTCAGTGCATCACTTCGGTTAATAACGTTGTTCGGCCACTCGGCAGAACAGTCCACCAGGTCCTGACATTTGCTGCGGCCGTTCGCCTGGACCTCATGCCGGGCTCGTGTTATCGCAGGCTCCCAACTGTCAACATAACCCGTTATCACCGGGTCCTCACCGAAATGGACCTCACAGGGCGCCCCCTCCACCACCAGCTGCTTTTCGTGGGTGCCCGGGTAATAGTCCAGAAGGCCCAGGCTAAAATCAGACGGGAAGCGCTCAACAGATCGCGTTACGCGGACTGAATCCCAGCCCTCTATTTTTTTGTCACCGACTGTCAGCGTTACTACATCCTGATCATCGCTCATTGTCGTAACACCTTCATCGAAACAGGCATAAACGCCGGGTGCGGTACGTCTGATTCCTGAATCAGCTCATCAGCGCGCCCGACATCCTGATATAAACGATTAGCCAGCGTCAGCGCGGGGAGTGGTTGCGCAGAATTGAACTGCATGAGCTCGCTTAAACTGGCTGAAAGCGCAGACATGGTGTCGAGAAATGAAGACCTGACCAGCAACAATGAACTGTAGAGTTCATCGTCGGCGCGGTCGCCTGTCGCCAGTAGAGCGGCATCCAGTTGATCCGACACCCGGCGGGTTATCTGCTCCGCCTCGTTGCGACTCGTCGGGTTTGATTCAGCGGCCGCTGCCGCCATTGCGCCGCTGCACAGAACAATAATCAGGACATTGACGCTTTCCGCTATATCCGCGCCTGCTGACGACTGCTGATATTCTGAACTGGTGGCGTTGGCTAACTTTTCCAGCGCAGTTATCCGCTCATTCACACCGCCGGTGCAGTTGAGGATCGCGTTGATAACGTCAGCGGTACGTTGCACAAACTCATCAACCGTGGCTGAGCTATTCAGGCCGGTGACGGTATCAAAAATCCCCTGACGGTCCATGATGGCGCTGGCAGATACCTGCGCGGAAAGTGATTCAAAATCATCGGTGTCATCGGCAGAGACGCTACCGTTTACACCTGATGAACTGCCACCCACTTCCCCCTTGCTATAGCGACCGTAGCGCTGATTACCAAACGTTGATTTGAGAACGTTGCTGACATTCGTCACTTCATTGGTGGTGCTGTCCACCATGTTTGTCCAGAAAGCGATCGTACTCTTGATGGTTTTTATCGCCTGCGTCACGCCTCGGATTTCACCTTTAATCCGTGCGATGGTGCTTAATACGGTGGTGCTGACCAACTTCAGGTAATTTGTGCGAACAGATTTTCCTGCCGCACTGCTGCCGGTGACTGCAAAAACCTTTAGCCCTGACTCGATCGCCATCAACGTGAATTCAAAAACACGGCCGGCATCTGCAGAACCGGAAAGCCGAAGCCCGTTTTCCGGTATGGCCACTGTCATTTCACCCAGAGTCGGATGAATCAACGTGCCTGTGCCCTTCTCCTCACATGCGGTGATGAGCGCCTGACGCTGGGTAATAACATCACCACCGCCATACATCTGGCTGTCCTGAATGAGGAAGCCACGAATAACAATCCGCCGGACACCGCGCCCCATATCCTCTATCCAGGCAGTGTCACGATAAGGGTATTCGTGCACAGCCTGGCGGCGACCGTGACTACCTTCCTCAGCAACAACGGCAAACGGGACACCCCGAAAACTGGAGGGTTGCAGTTTGCTCTGCCAGTCATCACTGGTATCGCCGCCCATCAGTGAAGAGATCGCATCCTGAATAATCGGCATTTGAACTCCAGGTATAAAAAAACCCGCCAATTGGCGGGTTCATTGATTTTCGATATCTACAGGTTATCACTACAAAGACTTTTGGCCGCAGAGTACGCCTGACTTAGCCCATTAAGGGAAAAGTACATATTGGATGAACCGCGCACTTCCCCATTACCGCTTGCTGGAACCCAGATAGCGAGATTCCCTCGACTTCCTGAATTCACTAATTTATTCAAGGACAACTTCTGGAATTTAAAGAATGCGAATTCTTCACCTTGAAGCATCTTAGTTTCTACCGCTTCAGTATCCTCTTTTTGCCCTGGGATTTTATAAGAAAGAGGCACATGGCCATTTGCGAGGTTTTCACTATATCCCCCCATAAGCATGCTCATCTCAGCCAAGGAGGGTTTACATTTTTCAGAAGTTGTCAGATAAAAACTTAAGTATGTCTCCTTGAGATTTTGATTGAGCGCCTCTGTCGCCACTTTATAAATAATCTGCTTGTCTGCCGCGAACTCAACAATATTCCAATCGCCGATCTTAAAGGCTTTCATTGCCCTGTCTGTATAGTCAGTTGCATGCAAGACCGGGGGGATGAGCCCTATAGCCACTGCGATCAATGAGCAAAGAGATTTCTTCATGCTTCCCTCACCAAAATTTAGCATTCACCCAAATTTATTGCGTATTTTAGTAATTCATGGGTAAGGTTATCCGACCTCCGCTCTGAGTTTCAAACACTTTCCGATCCCCTTTTTCATTAACCGTCGTTATTTCGAGTTTAAGCTTGTTATCTTCCATAGCGCTTTTGAACGATTTGGTTATATCGTTTACGGATACAGAGCCCGTGCCCGATGTGGGCTGAACAATGCTGCCAGGCCTCTCCTGATTAATGCCTGATGGGTTCCCACCCGTATCGCCGCTGATAATATCCTGGTAATACCCTAAAACCGCACCAGGATACGCTGCGTTCTCCCGCCCCCACCGACTCCGGTCATAGCCGCCATTGTAGTAACGTAACGCTAACGGAATGTTGCCACCCGCATTCCGCATGTTTTCCGCCATAATCTGCGCACCAGCGAAGATGTTCTGACGGGGATCGGTCCAGTCAGTGATTCCAGTAGACTTAAAATTAGAAGGTATGATCTGCATAAGCCCGCGGGCATCGGCCCGACTAATAGCATATGGATCACCCCTGGATTCCTGCTTCATGATGGCTTTCAACAGACGCGGGTCCACGCCATATTTTCTGCCGGCCTCACTGAGGAGATCATCATACTGGCTGGTATTGTCATTCTGGCGATAAGGGATTTTTTCATTGCCGGGTATTTTTTGCGGCATAATCACCGACATGTCACCACGCAGACGCTCTGCCGCATCAGTAGCCCCATATTCCGCATCATAGCGTTTACGGACGGCATCAGTCATAAACCCGGCATCAACCGCCCCGCGTTCTCGGCGAGTAAGTTTATTATAAAGCTCTTTATTGCCCTGAATGCGCCGTAACTTTTCAGCTTCATCCGTGTTGATAAAGCCGGCGGCGTGGGATAAGGCAGTCAAATCACCGTTGGTGAGCAAATCCGTAACACCTTCCAGTCCGTTCTTGACGGAACCATCAGACATAACAAATTTCAGAACTTTTTTTTCTGACTTATTGATTAAGCCATCCCAAGCGGCACCCAGTTCACTCATGGTCACGTTGACATCTGAAAGCTGTTTATTCAGCCCGGGATCAACGGTCAGACCAAACTTCTCAGCCTTCGCCAGGAGCGTTGCATATTTGGCCCCCTCTCGCATTAGAGTTAGTAGATCTGGAGTAAGCCCAACCGCATCAGCAAAAGACTTTTGCTGGTCGGGGCGGAGAGTTGGGTAAATGTTTGCGATAGATTCAAGCGTTTTGAGGAGGTTAACTGAGCCGTCGCTATTCTTCTCAATCTGAGCGCCGATTTGCGACATGGCAGCCATGACTCCGGCATTTTTACCGCTGGCAGCCTCATTGAATGCGTTGAAAATACCCTCAATAGACGCAGCAGCAGTCTCACTGTCCGTACCGAGAATGCGCAAGGCGCCAGAAAGCGTCGTAAAATCTTTAACGCTCATAGCGGTGTTCTGCGCGTGTGTTTCGAGGTTGTAAGCCTCTTTTGCCGCGTCCCTGAAACCGTCGGCAACCTTTTTTATGCCGAATCCGACAACGCCGGCCGCGCCAAAGGTAGCCATTTTTCCTGCCAGCTCACCGACGATCTTCAGTGGAGGAATGATGTCTCCGATGAACTGGACGTTATCCCGTGCACTACGGGCCATTTTATCCAGCCGGCCGCCGACATCATCCAGGCTATCAACTGTCTCGTCACCACCGAGGTTAAGCTTTTGCTGCGTCTCGTCCAGGCGAGGGAGCAGATTTTTAATGGCCTCGTTGATTTCATCAATGGTGGCGCTGACCCTGTCGTCTGCAATCAGCTCGAAATCGAATGCATTACTCATCGTCCTGATCTCCGGACTTTAGTTTATTAATTCGTTTGGCCTGCGCCACCCACCAGAGCAGCCGTTTCTGGGTCATCCCCCACGCCCGTTCGTCACTCCACCCGAAATAGAAGGTGACGTCTGCCGCCACCTCCTGCCACGCGGTCAGGGCTTCCAGTTCAAAAAACCGAGCAGATACTCCTTACATTTGCAAAAATCCACATAGTCCATCGGTGCCAGTACGCTTTCCCGGGTGTCTGTCACCAGGGCGATCAGCAGACGCATTGCAGCAATCGAGGTGGAGGATTCCTGTTTTTCGTAGAACTTCTCAACCTGAGTCAGCGTGGGGGCCTTCAGCTCCAGCTGCTCATAACGTATTTTTTGTGCGGTATCTTCCAGGGGAATGGTCAGAATAATGGTCTTCGTACGTTCTAATTCAGCCATAGATTAATTCTCCGTCACTTCGCGGCCTTCCCAGCGAACATCAAACACGGCATCTTCGCTTTCCACTTCCTGAACGTTAACCGTCCAGAGCGCGCGACCAATAATCGTTTTCCCGTTCGCCAGTTCGGCGATCACGTTAACGTTGGTCTGCCCGTTAAAATCCCGGACACTGGTGCCGCCGCTGTCACGCAGGCGAGCTGAAATGTACCCGGCAACCGGTTTTTCCTTATAACCATGCACACCATCCATACCCGTCAGCGTCGAGCGATTAACTGTGGACGGTTGGTATTTAAAGGAACCTTCCACCATGACTGAAACACCGTCCACGGTGACGTAGGCGGTACCGGCCAGGCGGTTTGAGGTATCAGCCATGATTTATGCTCCTGTATCTGTTGACTGCGCCTGCAGGCGGAACTGGTTAAGCAGCGCAAAAATACGCAGCTGATTGATGAGCGTTCCCGGCCACAGCACGTCAACGCGGTTCGGATTGGACGCATTTTGTTCAACGATAATATTTTTCGCGAACGCGTCAGCATCCTGGGCGTAACCGTTAAACACCAGTGTCTGGTATTCAGCGATCTGGTCAGCTTTGATGATGTTGGGTGTCACAATGGGCTGTCCAGGCGCAAAGCGGGTTCCGTCAGCAGCCAGTTTCATGCGCCCGAACTTACTGGTCACCGCTGTACGGAGATAGCGGGTCACAAACATCAGGCTGAACAACGTTTCCACCTGCAGATAGCTGTCGTCTTCATCACCGTAACTGTTTTTCTGGTAGGTGGTGATGATGTTTTCTACGTTGACCGTTCCGTCGTCGCCGACGGTGTACGTTGAAATGCCGCTGTACAGCAGGTTGTTACGCTCAGTGAGTTCGAAGCGGTCCTGCAGATCTGGCGCCAGTACGCCATAAACCGGCAGGCTCTGCAGCGGGCGGCCCGGATCATTACGCAGGCTCGGGGCAATGGCGCCGGTCAGCGCGGCAGACCAGATATAACGAGGCGTTGGAGAGCGATAGACGCCCAGCAGCGTTTCATGCTGGTTATTTCGGGCCTCGCCTTTTGTGCCCAGCTCGGCGTAGGTTCCCGACGTCGTGCCGAAAGCATGCCCGTACAACTGTTTATCCCACGCCCAGCGGCCGGAAGCATCGTTCAGAAACGCCTTCATGGCATCAAGAGAGGCCGTATCGTCGTAAGGGTTGATGATGAAATCGAACGTTTTATCCTGCAGATTGCCGAGTGCATCCACAAAATCCGGCGCGCCGGCGCCGCCTGCCATCGAGGTAATGGTCAGGGTGAGACCTGCAGGCGTCGATTCCCCGCCCTGCGTCCCCAGATAGTTGAGGCGAATATCAATCCCGTTACCCAGGAGCCCCCCGTTTTTTGCCGTGAACTCCACCGTGTCAGTGGCATCCGATTTAACAGCTGCTGTAACCGGGAGGTCAGTTTTTTTGGCGATAGCGGCGACCAGTGCCGTAGCGATTTGCGCCGGCGTATCGGTTGCCAGCACAGTGAGCTGCACGCGGGTCCCGGCGAGGTAGAGAGAGATTACGCCCGTCGCAGACGCCTGTGATGCAACCTTGATACTCCCCTTCGCAGCCACCATTGAACTGGAGTCGTCCGCCAGCGGCAGGATCCAGATTTCAGCGGCCGTGTCATTTTTCTGATAGGCAGTCATCATGCCATGCAGGTGTGACCCCTTACCGGTCAACTCTCCCACGCCATTCGGCGAGGAGACTTTGACGGGGATATTGGCCTGCGTCGAACCAGCGGCCAACATCTGGCCAATCAGCAAGGTTCGTTGCGTCGCCGTCGCCGTATTGGCCATAGAGTTGTCGAACTCGACGTAAAACAACGGCGTCCGGAGGTTACCGGGTACGCGTGAAAACGGAACGGTCATTTAAGCGTCCTCTTTTTTAGCGGTGCTCTTCACACCTTTTTCCAGCACCAGGCTGACATCGCCATCCTTCAACCGACGGCGCCAGAACGTATTATCAGGCACCTCTGCGCCATCTGCGGGCAAAGGTTCGCCCCTGACGGGGCAGCGAACGCTGAGCCCGTCTTTTGGTTTTACAAACATGGATCACTCCTGAAGGTTAATACTGACGCCCGGGCGCGGTGTGCCATCCGGCATTTTGACAGCGATATCGATCCCCTCCAGAGGTGGCGGGTTGATGGGATAGAAATCTTCCGGCCCCTGATAATGTTCGATATCGATTTCGAACAGCAGCTGGCCCAGATGGGCTTCCCCCTCGCCGTCAACGTTAATCGTCGAACGGATTTCCGCGTACTTCTGGATTTTTCGGGTGAGCTCGTAGCTGTTGATGACCGCCCTTTCCACCTGCTCGCGCAGATCCTCCAGAGCCTCCTCGGCCCGCATGGCGCCGTCATCATCGGTTTCCCCGTCATATTCCTGGACGCGGCCAGTGATGCGAACGGTGGTCACCGTAGTAAACGCCGGCGTATTTCGCCCCTGCGCCTTTTTATGATCAAACGGCGTCTGGACCAGCAGTGCCGGATAGAGCGCTGCCGAGGTTGGCCAGTCCCGCGGAGAATAAACGCGGTCGCCGGCATCGGTGTGACCGGACAACGCCGTCACCACCATTTTGCGAATAGCTGATGCATTCATCGTGCTTTCACCACATTGAGGACAAGGCGGGATCCGCCATGACTGTCAGGCTCGACATTGGACACCACGAATAACTGATTAATGACGTGGCCGCCGACGGTTTTAATAAACACGCGGTCAGACTCCATCGGCTGAGATTTACCCAACTGGCGGAACTCGGCATCACGTACGCCGAGCATCGGACTTGACGTGTTAATCACTGAGTCACCATCGAGGTTTTCAGCAGCCTGGGCATACCCACGGTCAAAAATGCCGTTAATCGTGAAAGGAGGAGTACCGTCTTTAGGGCGGTACTCGTGTTCATCGCCGAAGACGCCATGTAGCGGACTCAACAGGTGTAAATCCCAGTCCACTCCCATCGCGCTTACTCCGTAGTAATCTTCACGCCACGCGCAGCAGATAACGCACGCTGCCGAAGAACCTGAACATCGGCGATCACACCTGCAGCCAGCAGACGTTTTGCGTCCTTACCGGAGACCGGGATACGCAAATTTTCGCGGTAAATCTCGCCGTCATGGCGAATGCAGTTCCCCTTAAGAACGACGTATTCAGGGGCAACGGTTTCATCTTCATCGCCATCCGCATCATCTGTTGAATCACCGTCTGTTTCGTCATGCTGTTGGTTATCCTGAACGATGCCACCTGCATTCAGATCGTCAACATTCAGGCCTTCTTCGGCGGTGCCTTCCGCATTCAGGTCATCCACCGACCCGGTTTTGGTTGTTTTAGCCATATTAGACCACCGTTGCGCAGAGGGATGCGTTCACCCGGCTCGGAATAACAAGCGGGGAGGATTGCATCAGGATAAGGCGTTGTGCTGGATCTTCTTTCACCCAGGACTTTGGCGCATAGGCCAGCGGGCCGTAGTTGAATGCCGGATCCAGAATCACGCCAAAGGCGCGGGTGCCCATCAAGTCCGCACCGCTCATGATGACAGCGCCATCAGGGATCATCGGTTTCTCGACATTATCAAGCGGGTCAATAAACCAGTCGTTATACAACCAGAGGTCAAAGTTACCCCAGCGCCCTTTATAGATAGCTCCCTTCATTACCTGCGGGCCCGCATTAATCTGGTTACCAAACGGGCTCAGCGCTGGGAAGGTGATGGCGTTATCCTTGATGGTGGTATCGAGTCGGAATGCACGCCACGACTTATTCGTGAAGACCAGGTCAGTGGCGACAGAACCGGACTCTTTCAGGAAAGTGGTCTGCCAGACTTCGATATCATCAGAAGGTTGGGTATTGGTCGCGCCGGCGGCAACGGTCAGCGGCCATTTATCCGAACCGCTCAGGGTGATAGTCAGGTCGGAAGCACGACCAAAATCCACCACTTTGGTTTCATAGCCTTCCCCGGTAACCGTGACGGTGCCGGACACCAGCGCGCTGGCTGCCATCCACTCCAGACGACGGTTGATCATGTCGATTTGGTCAGTCATTTCAAACTGCAGATTCAGCATTTCACGTTCGGCGGCGGTGTATTCACCACCAATTCGCTCGCCGATCTGGCGACGAATGGGTTTACGCAGATCAGGGGCGCGCTTGTCTTTGATGTAAGCAGGTTTGAACGTATTGGTCTGGTATTTACGGGACTCGACCAGCTTGCCCTCCACCAGCGGAGAGACAAACGGCGCCATACGACGCAGGCCGACATCAACATCAATCGCCACCTCTTCGGTCTCGTAAGTCACGACATTGGGAAAGAAGCGATCGAGCAGCCAGTTCTGACTGGTTTTCAGGTTAGGAACGACCTGTACCAGCACGCTGGTATCAAAAATATTTTCCATATTCAGTCTCTTGATAATGCCAGCTGCACGCTGGCAAAAATTGGAATGAGTCAGCCCCTGCCGGTTAAAGCAATAAATCAGGAGTGAGAGGGGTTAATCAGGAAGTGGCTACAGGGGCCTGAGTGCTGTCTTTCAGGAAAATAGCAAGCGGGCGAAGTGCTGTTTTCAGCGCCGGAATCGCCCAGGAGTTATCAAAGATAATGTGGTTCTGGTTGAATTCGCCCATCAGATACAGGCCGCCGTTCTGATCTGCAGTTGACGCATCAACATTATCAACCAGAATCGCCACCGGGGTTTCGCTACCATCGGTTGCCGTCTTCACACTCAGTTTATACTTCCCACTGGCGGTGACCATCCCCAGTACGGTTCCACGTTTATAGGTACCACCGGTAATAATGCCGGTGTCCGTAACAAGCTGAAGCGTCCCGGCGATGAGCTGGTCGGGTAAAAACAACGAACTATCCATACCCGGGGCGAACTGATTCTGACCAAACTGATCCATTATTTTTCCCCTTTCGTGGAGTTGTAGAGACTGGTCATTTTGTTCACCAGTGTCGATTTACCGCCGGCTTTGTTTTCACCATCCTGCCCAAGCCGGACATTCTCGCTTTCCTGCATGCGCTGATCGAGAGAGCGCTTGCGCGTCGCCTGGGGTTGAGTAGCTGGCGCGGTAGATGCCAGAACGTCGATAGCATCCGCAGCGCTCATCCCGGTGTTGAATGCGAGCGAGGCGGCCAGCGATGGGTTCGCAGCAGCGTGCTTACTACCAAAGATACGGGCGCAACGTTTACGCTCAGCAATGCGGGCACTTTTAGCCGCTTTGCCTTCTTTGCGGTCGTCGTCATCGTCGGAATCATCCTCTTCGGAAGCATCCGGATCGTCATCATCATCTTCCGCATCGTCGTCGCGATCGTCTTCTTCGGCGTCGTCGTCACGCTCATCGTCTTCCGCATCATCATCGCGCTCGTCTTCTTCCGCGCGACGGGCTTTCGCCTTTTTGGCTTTTTTATCGTCTTCCTCTTCGGAAGCCGACGCGCCAAGTCCAATAAGGTGGGCAAAACTAAACGGTTTCTTTGCCATTTCAGGCTCCTGTTTTTTCAAGTAAATGTCTGAACGCAGCATCCGGAGGGCATACCTCATCAGCCAGTCCAAGCTCCACACCATCAGCAGCCATAAAACAGGCGGCCTGCGTACTTTTAATCACCTTTGCGCTAATCCCGCGATTTCGGGCGACGGTATTCACAAACAATTCCCCCATCGCGTTAATGTCCTGCTGGATGGCATTGAACGCTTCTTCAGAGAGTTCACGTAATGGCGAGCCTTCTGCTTTACGACTTCCGAAGGTAATGATCGTCACTTTCAGACCGTCGTCTTTAATTCGCTGCGTCCAGTCCAGGTGCATGGTGATGACGCCGACTGAACCCACACCGCCGGTTCTGGGAACGGAAATACGGTCAGCCGCGCTGGCAATCGCATACGCTGCGGAATACGCATTTTCGGTCAGGATGGCATGGATGGGTTTCGTGCCCCGGGCGTTGTAGATTTCATCCACGAGATCAAAGCACCCGGCCACTTCACCACCGGGAGAATCAATATCAAGGCAGATGCCGTTAACTTCCGGGTCGGCCAGCGCGGTCAGAAAGGACTGGCGGATGCCGTCATAACCGGTCATGCCGCTATACGGACGCAGACTACCCAACTTTTGAACCAGCGTCCCGCAGACAGGGATCACGGCGACCCCGGCCACGTTGTCATATCCGGGGTCCCTCTTTGTCTCCCGACCGCGTTTATCGTCATAGCCGTACCAGTCATCGTCTTCCATCGCCAGAGAGGATTCGATTCTGCTGATACCAAACCGGTCCATAACCGCGGCCATGATGACTTCGGCTTTATTCGGATGAAGGGCCAGCGGCGTATTAAACAGCCGCTGCGCCAGATGAGGTAGATTCACTTTTCCTCCGGATCTTTAATTATCTCGCTGGCGAACTTGTCCGCCTGCGCCCAACTGGGTAATGGAAGCCCGCGTTTCAGGCAGGACTCAATTTCGAGCTGCCGTTGGTCGAGCACTTCCTCCCAGTCCTCACCGACGTTTTCCCCCACTTCAATTTCGAGCGTGGAAAGCCCCGCATCCAGACCAAGAATGGCGCCTTTTTTCTCTGCAACCGGATCTACCCAGCCGCGGCCAGGCCCCATCCAGCGCGCGCGGGAATAGGCGGCGCGGGCCTCTACAAAGTCAGGCGCACCCGACGGCAGAGGCAGGTCCTCGTTATCATGAACTTCTTCTGCAAACGCAGTCAGGACAGGCTGCGCGGTCCCCATTGAAAAATCATCACGACGTCGGGTCAGTGTCTTCCAGGCTTCAAGCAATGAAGATCGCGCGGAGCTGTAGTTAACATCTGACCAGTCCTGAGTGACCTGTTGCGGGGAAAGCCCGGTACCGGACGAGAAATTACGCAGCACGGCCGATTCGAACACCTCAAAGTTGCTGTAAGGACGGGCGGCGTTAACCGTTGTGATTTTTTCACCGGGGTAAAGAATCGGCATCCGGGCGCCATTTTGCAGGGTCAGCCGGCGGTCATTGTGAAATTCCACGCGGCCGTCCTGATAGGCACCCAAACTGGTGTCATCGAAGCTTTCCCCCATCGCAGCCTGAACCATTTCGGAATCGTAGGGTGATTCGATATAGGCAGCGAAAATAGCATTCAGAATGGCGGCCTCCAGTTCGCTCTGGTCATATTTCACCAGCATTTTCAGGCGCTGAATAACCGGCGTCAGGATGCCATTACCGCGATGTTGAGCACCCCGCTCATGGTCGAAATCATGGACGACATGCGGACGCCCCCAGGAGGTTTCGCGAGGTATGCGCCGCCAGGTCATGGTTTTGGCGCCGCTCCACCAGTCACCGATATGCGCCTCGCGGATATGATAAGCAATCGGAGCACCGTCCTCATCAATCTCCACACCACCGCGAATATTCGGCATGTCGAAATTCTGCTGCGGGTTACTCAGCCTGTCGGGATCGACAACCTGAACTGTTGTGGCGTATCGCCCCTTTCCCCGGCCTAACCTGTCAGGCCGGTACTGGAGTACCATCAACGCATCCCCGTCAATAAGTTTGTGGCGGAAGGCCAGGCGCAACATCTGAGGAACCGTTATCTTTCGTTCAACATCGCAGTATCGCCCGGTGTCATACGCCCAGGTGCGCCAGTGTGCCTCCAGCGCTTTGCCATACTCTTCAGCCCATGTTGAATCGAACGCTTTATTACCGGTGATCATCCGCAGCACCCGGTAATCGGGTTTCATAATGGGCCGGAAATTGGCGCCGACGGCGTTATCCAGAAGGCGGGTTACGGCGCCGTTCGCCCACCCGTCGTTACGGACTAAATCGCGGGCGCGGGAAACGATGCGATCGCGGTAGATGTTGATTTCGTTGTCCGGCGACCATAGCGCAGGCTGCCAGTTTGCCAGCTGATCACTAAACGAATCGGCGGCGTCATAAGGTACCCGGCTGCCGCCCGTCAGCATGCCAGGCCTCGGTGCGCGATACGGGGTACCATCCGGGCCAAGTATTTGTACTTTATTCATCAGAATCGAAACCTCACTGGCTTCCGTGGTCTCACGACGATCCCCAGTTGCGCCTGCAATAACTGAATGAGCGCCAGCAGATCAGCCAAAGAACTTTGCTGATAAGACACCGACCGTGTCCCGTCTTCCTGCGAATAGGAAAATGAAACACCGCGACTCCCGGTTGTTAAATCAATGTATGCCTGCTGAGCTTTCTGCAGGGCGTCCCTGAGCTGCTCATCAGTCATCGAGCCAGCCAGCAGACTGGTATTCCGGTTGAACATGGTTTTCCTTATTGCGGCAGGAGTTTGGAAATTTGCTTACGCTTAACGGGCGTGGGTTCTTCAATAACCGCGCCGGGTAACTCGTAGCTGATTTTTTCTTCTGGTACGGCAGGTGCCGGCAGGAATTTTTCAGGGTTGGCTTCCAGGTTGGCAGCCCGTACGTTGAGCTTTAATCCCATATGCTTGAGCCCACACAGAGCGGCGTAGCTGTAAACTAGGGTATCCAGCGCCTCGTTAGCCCTTCCGGGGATCTGCTCCCAGACGCTGTAACGTTGGCCTCCAGTGACTTTGTAAACCAGACGCTCCGCAAGCAGCTGGTTGAAATAACCCAGGTCCCGATCATCAGGAAAGTGCATATAACCCGCTGCCGCTGCGCCCGGTGCAGGAGGGTCCAGGTGGAGACGTCCACGCACCACATCTTTAGCGGAGTTCACACCGATGATGATAGGCCGGAAACTGGCTTTGCTTTTCGATGTCGGGCGTTTTGTCGGCCATACCGGATTACGTCTGCCATGTTGGGCTGATTCACCTTTAATCGCCCACACCCGGCGCCCAAGGCGCTCTTTAGCAAATTCGTAGACTTTCTGGGTATGGTGCCCGCCGGAGTCCATGCATGTCGCCATGATGTTCAGGCCTCGACCGTCACCCCGGCGCCAGATTTGCTTCAGGTACGCATCGAGTCGTTTCCATGGTTCATCCGTTTCCAGATCGCCATAAATCACATCGTGGGAAACCGACCATGATTCCTCATCCCTTCCCCAGCCGGTGATGGTGATTTCGAAGCGATCATCCTGGGTATCCACGCCTGCAGTTAACAAAGCCACGCCGTCAGGAACGATGGCCGGGAAGACTTCGCGACGCGCCAGCAGAATATCAACCGGCAACTGCTTGCCATGGTTGGGTCTGTGTGGCAACCCCATTTGCGTGTTCCACCAGGCCTGCTCTTTATCCGGATCCCCCTTCGCCTTGATATATTTTCCCGCGATATCCGGCGGTTTATCTTTCTGCCAGGGGCTGAACAGTTTTGAGGCCTGATAACCGGCGTGATGGTTATCGACAGCCTCTTTGCCGCAATCCGGACAAATAGCCCGGTAGACTGCATGCCGCGGTGATTCTGACCATTTCCAGACAGCAGCCACGCTATTTTCATCATTCGCCCGCCAGGCCTGATCGTACTCAAGCAACGGGGAATGGCGTGCTCCACAGCACTCAAACGACCGGGTCTGATGCCAGCGGATTGTCTGTAGTGCGCGCAGACGTTCACCTTCAGACCAGCCTGCACCGCAGCATTCACAGTGGATCATGGCTGATTTTGTCAGGTGTTTATCACCCTCTTTCGGCCACTGGACGTGTTTGAAAAAATCCAGAAACTGCCGATGCCCGCAGTGCGGACAAACAACAGATGCCCGGCGCTGATCAGATTCGGCATAGCTATCAGCAATCCGGCTTTCGTCCTCAACGGTCGGCGAACAGGCGCGGACGGAAAGCCAGGTCAGGCCAAACGTTGCAGTTCGTTCCTCCGCCAGGGTGATCGGATCCCCCTCGCGGGTAATCGGGTATTTATCCACCTCATCCGCCAGCAGGACACGGATAGGTCGGCGCGCCAGGTTGTCGGGGCTACCGGCGCCAGCCAGCGCCAGAAATCCACCGGTAAAGGCTTTGTAGAGGATCGTTTCTTTCGAACTTTTCTGTTTAGAGTCGCCGATAATTTTCCGTAGTACCGGCGTTACGCGCACCAGCGGGCTGATACGCTCTTTTGAAAACTGTTCTGCCGCCTCTTCTTTCGGCTGCAGGAGAAGAATCGGGCATGGATCGAGATGTGCAAAATAGCCGAACAGGTTTTCCAGCAGCGCCGTTTTCATCAGCTGCGTGCAGCACATCACTGTGACGATATGCACGCCGGATTCAGTCGCCGCCAGCATCGGACCGCGGGCAATTTCTACGGTCGAAGTCTCCCAGTTCCCTGACGTGCTCCCGGCTTCCTTCGCCAGCTTCCGGTAGTCATCCGCCCATTGCGGGACGCTGATCCGCGGCGGCGGTGTCCACCCTTTTCGGATACTTAGCTGAAGTCGCTCAGTCTTCTGCTGGGTTAAATTCTGGTTCTCCGAGGACTGAGATATGTTTGTGGACATGTTCAATCAGTACCTCTGTCATCCTGTCCGCCGGCACGCCAAGATCAGCAGCCATTAGTGGTGCGGCTCTTGAGGGCCAGTTGAGCCAGGCGTCACGCTGTTGGCGAAAGGCGTTGAAAAGAACCTCCTCGGCTATGGTCATTTCAATGAGCTGGCCATCTTTTTGCTGAAACTCTAATTTCGTGAGTAACGCCAGGTAGTTCTCTTTAATGCGACGCGCTTCATCGAGTGATAACTCAGCACCGTTTTCCAGGAGTAATTCCCTGGCAATACTTTCCAGTGACGGGTCGCCCCCCTCGTCCACCTCCTCCTCTTGGGAGGGTGACGGCATAGAATTCTTTTTGATGGGGACGACTTTGTTTTCTTTACCCGTGCGGTTAATTGTTTTTCTGTATTTTTCAAGCTGGGCATTAGAGGCGCTAACATCGATGTCATCGCCGGACATGATCAGCCATCCCCTGCTTTTCCACATCGTGACAGTTTTACGACTGACCCCGTGGAGCCTGGCAAAATCTGACTGATTCATTGTTACCTCTGTGTTACCTGCACCTGTTACCCAAATCTGTTACCCAGGAAGAAAGGTAACACCGCAGGTAACAGATTATTTTTTGATAAAGTTATTTATAAACAGCGACAAACCAGATATTGAAACAAAATGTAACTGTTACCTGTTACCCAAATTTGAAAACCTGTAGCTACAAAAACACCGCGGCGCGCAATGCCCGTACCTTACAAAAGGCTCAGGAAGGACCCATTTTTTGTAGGGAGGATGATGAAAGCATTCATCGGGTCAGGTATTTTCAAGAGGCGCACCACGAGCAGGTGAGGCGCCTCACTTAAAGGAAAATGCAATGACCAAAGAGCAACTTGATTTCATAGTCGCAATGATTGCCGGCCAGCAAACGGCAACCGTACATCTATCGCTGATGTTTGCTGAACAAGCTGGGGTATCAAAGGACCTAGTCGCGGAGTCTTTCCGCCAAACCGCTGAACTGCTGGGACAAGATGTAATGAATAGAGAAATCATTGTTACAGTGCTGAACCAGATAGCCAACGGTATCAATACATCTACAACAGAGCACCAGAAAAATATTGAAGAGATGATCAAGAACGTTCTGCATTAACCAGTAAATTCATTAGTTCACTCTGTACTCTATTCAGCCATGCTGAATTGAACTGACATCCAACCGCAGAATTTGCAGATTCTGTGGTTTTCTTTTTCCTTTCTTTCGACATTTTATCACCTTGCTTATTTTGCCGTCCTGATCGCCTCAGCAATGGCACGGCTCAATGCACCAGGCATCAATGCTGCCGCCATGGCGCGTGAGCGGTCCATGTAGCCCAGCACTGGCGTTACGGGAAGAGCATCACCAAACCTCACCAACAGTTTAGGAGAGCGCTGTTTCGGCTTGGGTCTGCGTGTTCCGTTCGCAGAACGTTTTTCCCGTTTCTTCTTCGCCTTCTTTGGCTTCCGGCGTTGCCAGACAGCATCGACGCCATTCACCTCACCGACGAACACATTCGGCTTAGCTTTCATCTGCGAAAGCTTATTTCGCGGCATGTTGCCGTATTTGTTCAGCTTGATGTTCTTCGGATTGAGCAGCGCCTGGCTATTCAGCTTATGGTCACCGCCGAACTCGAACGGCTCCAGATATCCGGCGGCAATATCTCGCACATAAACCTTCGCACGGAGGTTGTTCTTTCTGGCCCCCGATGAGCCCACTGCATTAACCGTGAACGGCGTCGGCGATTCCAGCTTTCGATCCAGTGAGACTTTTTGCGCTGAGGCAATATCCCGTACGACAGCCGTCATGGCTTGAGCGGTGGCAAAAGGTATTTGCTTCCGTAGTTGCTGAAGCTGTCGGGATAAGTCCTTAAGCGTTCCCATGTTGCTTCACCATTGTGATAGTGCATTAAAAAAGCCACCCGTCGGTGGCTTTAGTAAAAGAAAAATCATTAAAAAGAAAAAATCAACTAATATTTCCAATGAAGTGGCCATCAATTTCTTCTATTTTAACTCTTAACATAGCGTCACTCAATGAGCCAATGACCCCACTTCCGCCACGAATTTTTATATTCTCTAAGTGCAAGAAATTATTAGGATATTCAAAATCAGAGTCGGGGCTTGTATAGCCGTCCCTACCCTTTGCCTCAAAGTACGCAGACAGGGCTTCTCCAACTTCACCGGATGACTTCAAATTATCAGAGACAATACTATAGTATTTTCTCCCCGATATTAGTGAACCAGTAATTACGCATCCTTTAACGAACAATGTGATTCCAATCCCAAAGTCTGCTTTGTTTACCATACCATTCAAAAATGATAAATCTGAGTCTTTAACTTTAAAGGACAACACTTCTTGCAATTCAAAATCTTCGTTCATATGGGGTCTCCTTTGAATGGATTTTCAGGATACCCATAAAATCGACGAGTGAATAGCATTATCGAAGCCACTCAGTGAATGGCTCCTGTAATGCCAATAAAAAAGGCCACCGTGGCGACCTTGTTATGTAATTAGTATGTTTGTTATTTTTTTGTATTATCAAAAACCAACTCGTCACCAAACCACATGCGGAATGGCAAACGCTCGGATTCCTGGGTCTCTGCGTGAAACTCTCCGGTCACCACAACGCCATCACGACCATCGTTAGTGCGCCATAACTCCCAGCCGCTTGTCCTGGTGAGCTGCAAAATCATATTAAATGGGAGGTTTGAAAATTGGACCTTCTCGCCTTCTATTTCCACGAAAACATCGTGGTAAGAATTTATGGGTAACATACACAACCTCGTCGTAGTTGCTCGTCAGGTTATCAGTGGCAGGCGGTGACGATGCCGCTTTTCGGGAGCTACCCTAGCCACTGATGATTTTAACTCACTTTGCTATTTCAGGCACTGCGTGCGGATGTAGTCCTGCAAATAATTCACTTGCCCGGTGATGGTGACGATTCGCTCTCTGAGGGTGAAATAATCCCGTTCAGCGGAGTCAGTAAGTCGGGGGCTGGAAGCATCGCCCACGCCGCCGGTTGCGGTCGTTCCGTTCGCGGGGCATTTTGCGTTGACGCGCAACCCACACTTGCCAGAGCTAACGCAACGCTGCAGATCATCAAGCTGAGATTTCGCATCGGCTAATTCCTTCGTGTGCTTCGCATCAAGCGCAGCAACGTCACGCTGGCGGGTTGTCATGTCGGTGATGGTGGCGTTCGCCAGGTCGAGCGCCTTCACTTTCTCGTCGCGCTGCCTTTTAAACTCAGTGGCGTTGGTGTGGTAATGATTAGCCAACCACCCAAGGCTGACTATCAGGCAGATAACCACTGCGCTGATAATGGCGGTTAAACGGCTCATTTCACACCGTCCAGACAGAGTTGTGTCTCTGCAGCGCGACGGGTCACCAAGCCAGGGAGGACTTTCCCACCGCCGTATACCCAGCGGGTGAACTGATTACATGCCTGCGCCACCTGACCTTTTCCCAGCAGTGCAAACAACGTCGATTTCTGCATGTTTGCGCAGCCTGCGTTAAAGGTAATCGACGTTACTGCTGAAAACGTGTTGTCGCTTAGCTGGCGGCCATTGCCGTAGGTGTTCACGCAGCGCTCGGCTTCCAGGATGTTTCTCTCCCAGTCTGCGGCTATCTGTTTATCGGTTTTGCGTACACCAGCTTTAACCCCGTGCGTATTGCCAATGCCATCAGTCAGCACAGCGGCAGGACAAACATACGGGTCACGCCGACAACCTTCAGCGTTTCCAATCAGTTCAAGTCCGCGCTCGTTAGTCCGAACGTTACCGGCATTCAGCACGATTGCGATAATCACTCCCACAGAACAAACCACACCGGCGGCACCGGCCTTTTTAGTCAGTTGCGCCATCGTTGTTTATCCTGTTCATTGCCTGAGTGATCACCTCTGCTGATGAGGGGCGTTCACCTATTGGTTTTTTCTGGATGCCTTGAAGGTACTCATCAAGTAACTGCGTCCGTTTTCGGTCCTCTTTCTGTGCGTTCCTGGCATCAATTCTTCCAGACACATAAGAGGCGATCGAAACCATTACGCCGATAAGCCCAAACAGGATGTATGCGAGATCCTGAGTTGTTATTCCAAGCACAGCCGAAATAGACGCGAACCACGCAAAGAACTGCGTGACGATGTTCCCTTGCTGATCGTGCATTTTCATAGTCTCTCACCTCGCGTAATTAGCGGGTGCTGTGTGTATGGAAGGGGTCAGGCTTCACGGGCTGGATTTACAACAACACGCGTCGAGGATGATTCCCGTGAGCCTGAAATAGAAAAGCCCACGCAACGCATGGGCTTTAATTGAGTTATTCGTTGTTTTTACAAAAAAACCTTACTCAACAAAAAGATAGCTGCGATCACAAACGCCGCAATCACTAGACCAGGATCGATATCATTACCACCCATAAATACCCTCACTATTTAGTTGAACGTAGTGAGATCATCCCATAATCACTCTCTCTATTTCCCAAGTTAAGAGACTTTTTTCATAAAAAAACAAAAAAATGCACTACAAAAAAGTAACTTTTAAGTCCCAACTTTCCGGGCCGGTGCTCAAACTACTGAGCTAAATCAGCGAAATTCTTTTCACTTCCCGGAGTGGTCACGCTCATGCCCTTGAGTCACTGTCGCATCATTGCCGCTTATAACCAGTGCACGTCTGGCACTCGCGCTGCTTTACAGACATACCCTTTTCCTTATTAACCCTAACAAGCGGTATGTCACATTTTCTTACCCCAGAAACAACAAAGCCTCGCACAATGGCGAGGCTTTATGTTTTCAGATTTGGAAACTATTTTCCCAAAACTAAATCGTTCATACTGTAAATCTCACTTACAGCTAAGCTCATACGACCTTGCCCTATTGATGACTCAGTTATCAAGCCAAGAGCGATGGTCTCATCAACCACTTCTCCCTCAACAATTTCTCTTGCTGCTACGCAACTTGCGTCCTCACCAGATAAGAAGATCTTAACTGAACAAAAACGAAGAGGATTTTTTTGGGTCACTACCTTTTCAGGTCCGTCAAATTCAATGAGCTGCGCAATGATTGTTACACGCTCACCATCAGCGATTTTTTTATGTAGGGCATAGCTTTGAAACCCTACCTTTGGAGCAAAAACATCATATAAATGTTTGTCCATCCCATCTTTCCTGCTTTTCTATCATGACTCTTAACACAGCAATTGGCGTTGTAAGAGAAGCTAGGAAAAGTACATAACATTTAATTTTAGTTGTCAATAAATAATAAAACCCCGCCGAAGCAGGGTTTTATTTGCTGTAGTGCTGCTCAGTTCGCTTTAACGTCCCGAGCCTATCACAATTCAAGCACTTTCCGCGCAAGAGTTCAAGTAAAACTTGTCGCCATTTGTGCCGAAAGCATCACACATTGGTGCATAAAGTATCGATTCTGCAAGATTTAACCAAACATCGATCCTGCTTTCACACGTTCTCAGGCACCACTCCGGGTGTTTTTCGTTAAGGTCGCGAGCCATCGCCTTTTTGCTAAGTCTCTTGATATACCGGTCTTCTATAAGCGCATACAGACTCTTATGCCCTGAGCGAACCAGTATTTCTCCGAGCACTGAATTGATGATCAGCGCCTCTTCATCGGTACAGAACGCCAGACTACTTTTGTTTTTGCCGCTGAGGATCTCTTTTAGAAACGCTTCTAACTCGGGTTTGGTAATGCCTGATTTCTTCATACGTCGCAAAGCATCATTGATAGCGGTTTTAGTGATTTTCCCGGATGCCAGTAGCTGGTTAAACATATTGCCGCCGCTACCACCGCCGATATACGACCAGCGGCCCCACATGCGCAGCTTTCCCTGTATCCAGATACTTTCCAGAGTGCGGAGGCGAACCATTTCACCTGACTTACCAACTTCAGAAGGGTTGATCATTCATTCACCTCATTTTTGATTTTCTGCTGCCCAGCAGCAAACTGCGCCAGTGTCAGAAAAGCGCGGCCCTTTGCTTCTATGTCTGCCCGATTGATGTAACTAAAACGCTCGCCTCGCCAGGTCTTATCAAATACGGCAATAGCACCAGCGAAAAATGCACTAGTCGCCTTTTGTTTTTCATCCGCAGGCTTAAACCAGACAGGCAGATCGAAACCAATTCGCCCACGGATAAAACAGACATGATCTGCACCTTCCGGCCACCATGTTTCACTCGTTGCTGACTTAACCAGGAAGACATAGCGCCCGCCCTTCTCACGTTGTGCAACCGCGTAATTCATAATGTGAGCCATGCCAGTGATAGCTTGCTTTTCGTGGTACTGAGAGCGGCTGTAAGGTGGGTTTCCGTAGGCTGCGCCACCGATTGAGGAAAGCATTTCCGACCAGTCCTGTGTCAGCGCGTTATCTTCTGCCGTGTACCAGACAGGGCATTTTGCATTGCTGTCATCAGCGAACAGGTCCAGCATCAACGGACCAAACATCGCATTAATGCCCCAGAAAAGCGTATCCGGCGTTCGCCACTGGTCGCCGACTTCTTTCAAATAGTGATGGGGTGCTGAACGAAGCGCCGTAAGTGCTTCACAGTAAAAATTAGTCATTCACGGTCCCTCCTAACTCCAGGAGAACCTGAGCCAGCAATTCAGCTTCAGTACCGAATTTCTCTTCCCATGACTTACGGCCAGCATGAATGGCAACGCCATAACCACCAGTACGATGATGGGCGTGGCATAGAGGAATTACATGGAAGTTATCAGCACGAACAGACAGGCCAGTTCCAGAACTGCAGTGATGGATTTCTGCCGGTGATTCACCGTAATCAAGATTTCGGCAAACTATGCAGCCAAGTGCGGCCACACGGCTAAGATGAAGCTTTTCAGCTTTGTTTTTTGCTTTGCTCATATCGCACCGCCTGGGCGCGAAAGACAAACAGAAACACCGCGCACAAAGGCACGGCGTAAAATGGCGTTACTGCGTTTTTGCGTCATCACTATACTCCGGTGATGGCGCCATAGATTCGGTGTTCAGCCGATGTGATTATTATAAATCAGGTTGCCGGATGCGGGTAAAGAGTTTTACGTTTAAATGAGAAACTTTGTCACAGAAAGAGCCCCGCAGATGCAGGGCCTCAATGTGGTGATTTTGGTTCGACCTTGTTGTGAATTTCCCAAAGGCTAATCCCGCAACTTGCGCAGAAACTGGCGAGATAGTCCAGTCCAGACCACTCGCGGATACCGCCGCGAGCAGCCTCGACAAAAACCGCGATTTCCTTATCGCGCCACAAGCCAAACAATCGCCATCCGCCGCCGTCAGGGCTTTTTACCGCGGCGATTCGTGTCAGGACGCCGGTCTGATACAGTTCAGTAAAGGCCGGCTTCTTTCGCGTTATCATTCGCATAAATAACAAACCTTAGATTTGTTGATTACAAATAGCGTGTTTGTGTTTTATGGTTTCACCTCCTGCGGGGCGGCTGGCAAATCCATCCATTTGATAACTCCGGTAATGGTGCCATCTGATGCCCTCCATTCTCCTGATTCACAGTCATAGCAGGCGGTCCGAATATCACCATAACTGGTCATCACCAGATATTTTCCGTTAACTTCAGGAGGGAAATCGCTCAACACATTCCACACTAACGGGCCGTTGCCGCTATAAATCTCCAGCAGCTCCCTGGCCATCTGGTAGGCGATATGCCTGCGACCAAAGTCCCTTGTCACTTCCTCAAGTCGAACGATGGCAATCGTCATTTTCCCTCCTGCGGGGCGGCTGCGAGCAGTCTGCGCCAGGCGACTTCTGAATCCTCTGCACCATAGTCGATAATTGAATCAAACTCGTCGAGAATCTCCATCGTCGGTTTAACAGGCACCATCACGTAACCATCCGGAATTACCGGAGACTTCAGCCTGCCGACCAGCGGGCCATTAGGTCCGTGATTATCAGCCAGCATTGCAGGGGCGGCCTGTTTCAGCAGTTCAACTGCATCAGCGATACGTTGCTCTGCTCCGGTAATCCCCGGAGAGTTGCCAGCATCGCTGACATGGCGCTTATTGATGGCATCAATAATATCTTCTGTCGACATACCTAAGTCAGGAGTAAAGTCACGTGTTGATCTTTGTCCGCGACCTTTAATTTCGCCATACAAGCCTTGCCACCATGCAGCTGGATTTCCAGCCTGGAGCATGGCGGCGCGGCAGGCTTTATCCGCTTGCTCAACCCTCTCGATATATGCTGGCAGCAGCGTTTCTGGGAATGTGTCTTCCCACGGCTTCACGTTGCGTTTGGCGGAGTCCTGCAATTGCTCTACGTGCTTAACCACCTCTCTGACCAAATCAGGCCAGTTATCGACTTCGTAAAATTCGCAGAGCATTTCATCCGGCACTACCAGCTGCTGCGCGTGGCGATAGAGTGGCGTGTAGTGATAGTCGCCTCGGTCCTGATATCGCTGCAGATATTCAGCGTGAATAAGCGTACCTGTACCCTCATGTTCATCGTGGCGTCTAACCATATAAGCCACCGGCTCGCTGTCCATTGCGGCCAGCGCCATGTCGTCGATAATTGCTTGCAGCCTTTCTGCTTCCCTTTTCCATGCGGCCCATGATTTTGGGTTTTTATCTATAGTTTCAATTTCATCAGACATTTTTCGCCCCCTTGAACATATCGCACTGGCAATTTTTAGCTTTTCGGCCGCTACCGCACGGACATTTTTGATTTCGCAATTCTCCTGGAACGATTTTTACCATAGAGCGCTTACGCTCCTCTTCTCGCTCCATATCGCGTAAAACCAATCTCCAGTCGCGCATCACTCATCCTCCACCTTGATGCCAGCGGCGGTGAGCATCTCTTCAATTTCCCAGCGCGCATAAATCGGATAGCGCTCTGACCCATCGCAGCAGCGGTCTTTCTCGCTATGAGATACCGCTACATCATCCCAGTAATCATCTGGCGCATGACCTGCCTGAATCCAGATTAAGTGAGCGTGCGGCTTTGGAAGCTTCACGGTGCGGGACTCCAGCTCGGAGATGCGCTTACCACCATCTGCAATAACGCCCTCATAGTATTCGCGCTGGGAGGCGATACGCTGCTGCGCCTTCTCCAGCGCCTCTACCAGCGCATCAATGCGGTTCTGCTGATAGTTCCACGCAGTTGCTGCGGTATCTCCACAATCGCCAATGGCGGCATCATCAGCGTTGCAATGCGGGCAGTAGCATTCGCCATAATCACCGCAGAAAAGAGGTTCTCCACCATTCAGTTTGTTGCTCGGATACATTTTCCCGCAGTCCGTGCATTCAGCCAGGTAGTAAGACCCTTCGACTTTCTGCCCCTTCATCTGCGCCAGTTCGGTGATATCAGTTGTCATGCTACCTCCCCGAGCACCCAGCGCAGAGCATCAGCGTATTCACCGCTGGCAGCTTCGAGGGCTTTTGTGATTTCTTTGCGAGTTTTAAGACGTGGTTTTTTATCGCCCAGCACCTGGCGCTGACGACGCGCTTTTTCGTGACCGGTAGTGCCGGCGGTCGCCGCTTCGATTTCTGCCACTTTTTCACGCTGCTCTTCGGGATCCAGTGATACCAACTGACGTGCCTGGGTAACGGTCACTGTGCCGGACTCTACCGCGTCTTTGACTGCCTGAGTGGCATCCAGAAGGGAGAGCGTAGCGCGTACAGTGGGGACACTGACGCCGAACATCAGGGAAAGGTCTTGCTCGTCGTGCCCGCGCTCAAGTGCATCAGCCATCTTTTTGGCTCTGCCTAGCGGTGTGTCGGCCTGGCGTATTTCGTTAGCTGAAACCATCGCCTGTGCCATGCGAACGGCAGAGCCACGCTTAGTGACCGCCGGAACCAGTAGCGGGGCTTTGCCCTCTTTTGCCAGGCGCTTGTTAGCCTCCAGTGTGTGGCGTACGCGCTGACGGCCATCGACTACACAGGATTTGCCAGTCTCGGGGTCTTTCCAGACGATGATCGGCTCCAGTACGCCCTGATCCATAATGTTCAGCACCATCGCATCGTTAATCGGCAGGTGTATACGCTCGTCGTAAAGCGGGTGCGCCCTGTCGGTCACCAGGTGTAGATTTTCCGGCTCGAACATCAGGACGTTCGTTTTGCCGCTGGCGCCGTATGCGTCGATCGAATTTTTAGCCATTTTTCACTCCAGTTTCCGCTATCCACTTTTCTTCGAGGTTTTGCTTCGCTTTTTTCCGACTACCAGCCCAGTAGCTTTCCTGAACGCGATAGTGGTCATACGGGCATTTCAGAGCTCCTGAGCAGGATCCAAACCGGTAATCTTTCCAGTGAAATTCCGGAGCAGCGCCACACTTGGGGCATACAGGTAATTTCATCTCGCAACCCCTCGGTGCTCTCTCAGGAGAGTCTCAAACATCAGACGTTCCCGGTTGCTACACCCAAACGGCATGTCGTTAACACGCCAAACGGTCGCTCCATTGCGGAGACCGCCCGGGATGATGCGGTGCATCCCTCGCAACTGACGGATCTGCCCGGACACTGACGGCATGCCGCGGTTCAATGCGCTGGCAATTTCTGCGGCTGTCATATCGGGATTGGCCGCGATAAATTCGAGCATTGGGATTTCACCGCGATACTGTGTTTTTTTCGATTTAGTCGTTTTCATGAAAAAATCCTTAGCCCCGAAAGCCTTTCGGGATGTTGGTATCCAGTTTTCCCATGCCGAATGAGCCCCCGCCGGTTGACAGGTTTGCCGGGCACAGGCTCAGCACCAGTTCAGGCCACTTCCGGCGCAGGGTTGGTATGTTCTGAACTTTCTCGCACCACCAGTGATCACGCTGAATACGCTCAACCATGGTGCGGATGTGGTCGTGGTTGCAGCCGTGCTCCTGGCGTAGCAAGCGAACCTCCTGGGCCCAGCGAACAAAATTAGGTTCTCTCGGTTTTGCCAGGCAGCCATCAAATTCTGCTGCGCGTTCGTACATCTCGACGATGGTCGACCAGAACCACATCGCGAGATCGAAATCGTCATCGGTGGCCAGATTGCTGTCTTCAGTAGCGTCCGGGAGAGCCATCCCCGGGAGGCGAGTTTTCGGAACTGAATCAGCAAAGTTATCCACAGGAGAAATCTCTCCCGCGTGGTTTTTATGATCTGTATGTAATGATCTGTTTTTAAGATCTGTATAGAGATAGGATTCGGCTTGAGAGCCGTTTCCAGGATTCGGCTCTTGGGCCGTTTCCATTCGGCTCTTGGGACGAATGCATTCGGCTTGAGAGCCGTTTCCATTGGTTTCAATTACTTGCTTCGATTCGGCTCTTAAGCCATATCCATTCGGCTCTTGGGCCGTTTCCACTACTTTCAATGGTTTAGTGGAATTAGCCCCTTGAGGGAATATTCTGGCAATTAGCTCATCCTGATCGACCCGATAATGCTTCTTCGGTGTGCCGTTTACCTGCCTGAGTTCTTCCTCAATTACCCCCGACAGGTACCCCTCTGTAATCTTGAACATAGCCTTCCGGACCACGTCGCCATCTTTAGCGCGAATCTCTTTCGCCAGTGCTGCGTGCTCTTTGTAAAACCAGCCATCGTCCAGGCTTGATTTACCCGACCAGAACACCAGCTGATTCAAAATCGCCGCCAGCAAATGCTGTTGCCTGTCCCCAGCAAAGAAATCCAGATACGGTCCGGGGATCGTGATGCAGTTACCCTGCCCCGACATGGCCTGAACAATGTCAAAGACCTGATTGTTCATACCGAAACCTCATTGTGTTGCCGTAAAAACTCTCTTAACCCCACCCAGCCCACACTCCCGCAGGCTTTGCGGTAGGAAACATCTTTCTCAGTTGCTGTGATTACCGTCACTATGTGTCCCTTGTGTCTGTGCTGGAAGCGAGTACCGGCCGCAGGGATACCATTGCAGGCGTTATCCCCTTCGGAAGGTACATACGCCGGATAAGCTCGCTTCAGACGAGCAATCAATTCAGCAGCAGACTGGTTACACATAGTCACCTCCGGAATCAGTGGTATTTCGTTACTTCAACAGCACCGGGTTGATACGCTTTGCTGTATACGGCTTCGATAGCGTCGTCATGAGCGTCAATCGCCGTTCCGATAGCGTGTTGAGCAGCAAGCAGCGCACGACGCTCAATGGTGTCGTAGATGCCCAGTCGGTGGCGGATTTCACGCGGGAGAACGCGCAAAATCGCCGGGAGAAGGAGCCGGATTTTTTCACGCTGCAGTTCGGTCTCCCCCTTAAGCCAGCGGTGGAAAATGTTCTGCTGATTGCTCCAGGTTTTACCGGGCACCAGGCGCAACTGATTACCGCCAATTCGCACGTACTCTTCGGCGATCGCATTTGCGGCGAAGGCCTGGCCAACTTCAGCGGCCCAAGCCAACAAGGCCATTTCTACGTGCTCGTGTTTGATTTCCATCAATCAGACTCCTTCTTGTTTCTGAGGCAGAATCACGCCTTCAGGTATGCCACTGATAGGGGTTGGGTGCAGGTCAGGGCGTAATTCATGCGGGGTTACTTCCCATCCCATTAGTTGGCAGAGGGGAATTACCCGACCAGATGGAACTTGTTTTTTTAACCACTTGAAGACAGTTTGCTGGCTTACGTTTAAGTGCTGACCAATTTCGGCCTGGGTGAAGCGCCGTGCTACTAGCGCTTTAATTTCTTTTTTCATGGTGCATCTCCTGTTATTCACATTTTAAAAATACAACTTCAAGGCGTGATATGCAACAACTTTAGGTTCATATCGCAAGTAACAATCTTTGGTTGTATTATTTGGGTATGAAAATGAAGACCATCGACATCACCACCTACCGCATAAACAGGCTCCTAAAGGAAAGAAATTGGAGCCAAACAGATCTCGCCCAGAGGATGGGCGTTACGCAGCAAACCATTCAGAAATGGGCGAAAGGTAAAACCAGCCCTTCTATGGAGAACGTCGATAAGTTATCGGAGATTACAGGACATCCACCATATTGGTTCATGCTCCCGCCAGACGAAGGCGACCAGGTGGTGACTCCGGACACAATGAGGTTAGGCCCTATGCAGTTGGACCTGCTTAAAACCTTCAATGCGTTCCCGGAAGAAGATCAGCAACAAATGCTCTACGAGATGAAAGAGCGAAAAGAGACTATGGATAAGACCGTTGCCCGGTGGATTGCAGCCCAGAAGGGCAATAAAGCTTAAGTTCAGGACAATAATTATTTTGTTGAAGACCATAAAGGATTGATATGAGCGTAGAATTATACTCGTCTGAACCAGGCGCAAAGATCATCAGCGTTCAAGAATTTATGGATTTCTTGTACCAGTTTAAAAAACCGATTATATGCCCGGTATGCGGCACATCTGGCTGGGATGCTCAAGGAGTGATGGACGGTGAAGCTGTAAAGGGTGAGCCGCTTCATAAAATCATAGAGTCTATAAATTACGCCCGATTTAAACCCGAAGAAGACATGGCAGTATCTTACCCTGGCGGTCTCCCCGTCTTTCGTTTGACATGTAATACATGCGCCTACATGATGCTATTCTCATACAAGAGAGTCAGGACATTGATTAACCAGAAAAAAAATACAAACGAGCAGAATGAAGAGAAAAAATAATGGCTCAAAATTATCTCAGGGCGGTTGATCCTACAACAAATCACCCCCATGATTTAAGCAATACTGATGGTGGTGGCGGAGGTGACAATATGCTTGAGGCTAGGGTAGCAAAACTCGAAGCTGATGTTGAAAACATCAAAGTCAATCTATCAGAAGCCAGAGCGGATATTCGCGAGTTGACTAAGAATTCAGCATCTACAAGCGCAGATGTATCCACTATTCTACAGAAACTTGTTGATATTGATGAAAAAATAACCGGAAAGGCAGGTAAGGATTTTGTTGACTCTCAAGTCAGCGGTCTAAAAGTCTGGATGCTTGGTATCCTGCTGCTTTCTATAGCAATGCCAGTGATAACCCTCCTAGTTAATCTCTACATGAAAAAACCTTAACCCGGCCACCGCGCCGGGTTTTTATTGCCCTACTCTTCCAGCAGCTTCACCGCCAGCTCCATCACCTGAATCTGATCTAAATCCCACTTATCAATCCCCTTTGAAATCTCCGTTCTTATCACGTCAGCTATGGCTACCCGCTTGGTTTCATGCCCTTCGGCGACCATAGCAAACACGACATCCCCAACGATACGACACATTTCCTGATAGCGAAGTTGCGCGGCTTCTTCGTAGTCCATACCAGTAACCCTATTTGATGTTTTTGTGAGCATACCACTTTGCATTGCCTTTCAACACAAACATGCCACCACAAAAAATACAACCTGAAGTTATTGACATCATAACTTAAGGTTGTATTATTAATCCCATCAACACCTATCAACGGTGCCATAGATAAACGTTCGGTTGGCCGCCATAAGGCTAAGAACCAACAGGCTTTGCAATGCGGTGAATGCGGCTATGCGCACGCGGTTCAGTTAAAGCGGTACAACAACGGTCATTCATGTTGTGGGGAAAAAGCAGGCCGATACCAGTTGTTAACTGGCTGGTATCACCGGGAGGCACCCGGCACTGCATTGCAAAGTCTGTTCGGTACTCAATATCACATGAGGGTAATGGGATGATTAGAGAAGAAGACAAGCCGGCATGGAACCTGTTCTGGGTTAAGGTCATCGCCTTATTGGCTGCGGTCGCCGTTCTCAGTTTTGCATGCTGGGGTGGCAAATGAGCCGAAACGGTATTCGTTCACTGGTTATCGTTCTGGCTATCTGCCTTGTTGCCTGGTCAGCGACGATTATCAAGATTCTGCATGTTACGGGAGTTTTCAATGGTTAGTTTTCACCAAAGTAATCCGCAAATACTGGCCGCAAAAAGTAAACTCGCTATCGCTCACTTTATTAGTGATCCAGATATGTGGGTTCAAGCCATGGAGTCGATTAAGAACACATATGAATCGACAAAGCACGTGGAAGACAACATGTTTTGTGGTCGTATTAATTCACTGTCAGCACTTAATGTTCGTGATATTTCCTTAAACTACGACTCCTATGGAGATTTAATTTCTGTTGATGCGGATTTGCTTACTGCACAATACAAAATAAATACCGAAGTTTCTTTTTAGTTACACAACAACAGATTTATTTAATGCCTTAAATGGTAGGCATACACACAAATAAAACATACCGGAGATATAAAAATGGAAGAAACTAAACTTCGTTGCTACGGCTGCGGTGGCTCCTTCGTACGTGAAGAATTACAATACCGCCCTTCCGGTAGAGGTGCATATCGTAAAGAAAAATACTTCTGCCCGACATGCAATGAGAAAGAGATAAAGAAAAACGCTCTAACCTCATCTGTATCATCATTCCGAAAATCATTGCCAGCCAGACCGGGCCACATGAGCCATAAGTGCTGGTAGGTGAAAAATGATAATAACATCTAACCGCATACCTCCGCACATTAATGAGAAGGCATCGAATGTTCTGAAAATGTATGCCAGGGGCAAAATAAACCCATGCCGTATTAAATGCGGGAATTTAAGTTTAAAGGTTGGCCGGAAGTGGCGCTTATTGTCACAAGATGATGGCGGATGCTGGAAAGTAATGAGTCACGAAAAATACAACCAACTTAAAGACAGGAAACAGAAATAATGAAAATCGAATTTAACGATCAGGGAACTGTTTCAACAGTCACTGTGACCAGCTCGGTTTTTGAGTTCAGACGACACAACCGAGTGATTGATATTGCTCTGTTCCTTACTCCAGAGATGGCCAGTAGAAGCAGCGGTTTCTTCATTATGCGAACAATCCTGAGCGGGAAAACAAAACACGCTCTTCGAGCCTATAACCACCTGATCCGGGAGGCCATACGATGAGCAAATCACTAAACGCACGTTGCATCCGCCGCTGGCAGGTTGAGTTTAAAGACCGCTGCGACTCAAAATTTAGCACGGTCTGGCGCAAGCGTGATCTGCGTGGTTATATCCGCGAATCCGGACTGATTACTGCCTTCTGCATGGTTGATAGTATGGCTGAGCGCAACGCCAAAGTTGATTTCGACGGCTCTTCTGTTGGCTGGTCTCCAGAGTTCTCGGCCTGGTATGACGAACGCCGGGAGCAGTACCTCAAGGAGGCGCGCGACTTTCTGAACGAAGAAGCCACCACTGAAGAAATCGACAAAGAGATTCAAAACGAACTGGAGGCCTGGAATGACTGAGCAAGGAACAAAGTTCGACAACCACTCAAAAAATCCGTGGGTGGAATGTCTTGATCAGGTTCTTGATAGTGATGGTTTTGTCATCTTGCGTGCTACCGAAAACCCTCTGGATAAGACACAGCACCGGGCCAACGTTCAGCGCATAGTCGCCTGTGTGAATGCCTTCGAAGGTATCGAGACTGACCGAATCGCCGGTAAGAACCTAGGTGAATTCCTAGCTGGTGAGGTTCGATTGAACAGGGCCGAGCCGAAGCCTGATGGATCTTTCGGTTTCACGTTCTCCGGCTTCGCCGTCCAGTTGATGGCGGAGTCGATGGCGCAGCAGTTCAAAGATTCTGGCGCGGTCAACTATCTGGAGCTGCGCTTCCAGCACATAGACATTGGCCCACTAACCGTCACCATGCAGCGCGAGGAAGGCCTGACGCCTGCGCAGAAGCTGGCCCAAGCCGAAGCAAGAATTGATGAACTGGAACTCAGGCATCGTCAGCGCGACCGAGAAGACTTTATCAGGGAAATAACCCACCCCGCTTCCATGTATACCGCTGATGAAGCAATGGAAGCGATCGCCGAATACGACCGTACGCACTGAATGATTCCCAATAATCAACATTACGCCGGGATACTGATTATAGTTTCCCGGCCATGAGGTTATTTATGGCCGATATTGCTCAAGAAGATGAATGGGTAATGGAAAAAGGAATTGTAGCGAAGATGTATATGACTCCTCGGCAAATTAAATCCTACCGGGAAGGACGGTGGGTAGAAGGCATTCATTACAAGAAGCACTCCCCTAACCCTCAAGCAACTGAAGGAAGGGCAATACTTCTCTACAACTATACAAAAATTAACAGGCTTGTTGGAGATGCGTGATGAATATGCCTGTTGGCGTGGAAGTTCATGGGAAAGGAATCAGAATTAGCTTTTTGTATCGCGGGGTGCGTTGCAGAGAGGTTTTGAGGGGGTGGGCGCCATCAAATAGTAATATCCGGAAAGCAGGTAATCTTCGTGCATTAATTGTCAGTAAAATACAGTCAGGGAATTTTAATTATGCCGAGCACTTCCCTGACTCTAAAGCCATACAGAAATTCACAACAACGCAAATGATCCGTACTTATGGCGAGCTGTGCGAAACATACCTTAAAGCAAAGAAGCTTGAAGTATCATTAGCTTCATATCGCGGTATAGTCTCCAGATTGGAAACCCTGAAGACCGTGGTCGGAAGCAATACCCATATTGCAGACATTCAGCATAGTGACCTGCTGAATTATCGAAATCAGCTGTTGACCGGAGAGTCAGTATCACCACACTCCCCCTGGCTTAATAAAACAGGACGGGCAGTATCCACCGTTAACGGGCTGATGAACACGCTAACGGAGATGCTTAAGCTGGCCCAACGCAGTAACTTCATCAGCCACACACCGCATGAAGGTTTAAAAATGCTGAAGCGGTCGCGTAAAGAGCCAGATCCGCTACTGCATGACGAATACTACGCCTTCATCCAAGCGCTGCCACCTCCTGCAGCATTGTTATGGACAGTAGCAATCCACACGGGACTTCGTCACGGCGAACTGTCAGCGCTTGCATGGGAAGATGTAGACCTCGAACGAGGAGAGATCCACGTTTGTAGAAACAAAACCAACGAAGGGCTATTCGTCCCACCTAAAACTGATGCTGGCAATCGGACTGTCACCCTTTTGCAGCCTGCAGTGGATGCGCTTCGGCTTCAGTTCCAGAAAACGGGGGCACTCCGCAAAACAGAAATCACGTTCAACCACCGGGAATATGGTTTAACTGAGCAGCAGAATTTACGGTTTGTCTTTATCCCGGACGCTCGTTCCCGGACAAAGGCCACTAGCTTCAGCAAGTCCTCCCTGGGCTACAGTTGGGACGCCGGTTTAAAGAAAGCCGGCATAAGAGCTCGCCGGCCTTATCAGTCGAGACATACATTCGCCTGCTGGTTATTAACTGCGGGTGCGAACCCGTCATTCATTGCCAGCCAGCTCGGGCACGAAAATGCCAAGATGGTTTATGAGATTTACTCAAAATGGATCGGAGGAATGGACCGCAACCAGGTAGAGCTGCTGAACAGCACGTTGCCAACTGCTGCGCCCCATGGGTGCCCCAAAGAAAAAATTAAGAAAATTAATTTCAATTAGTTCAATGGGATGCGGTTAAGCTGGATAATATGCATGTATTTATGGCAGTACTGGGAACAATTCTGTTCTTTGGTTTTCTTGCCGCGTATCTAAGCCACAAATGGGATGACTGATGAACGACGATAATCCCCACCCGTAACCGCCCCCTGTTGCTGACTGCACCAGGGGGCGTTCCGCTTTTAGCTTTCCGAACATAGTATTAGCTTCATTGTGAGAAATTCATTCCTTCCGCCGTACCCGGCCCCCTGATGGCAACGAGGATCGTCACTTTACCTTCATACTGAGGGTGTAGATTATTCAGCATTATTCGCGATATCGGATTCCTTGCCAGTGAAAACCCATATAGCTATTCCGTTGCTAGCTTTTTTGCTCACATTGCTAGCTGGCGTATTTTTAAACAGACCCTCCTCACGGATTATTCAAGATAAATGCATGTCGTTCGATGGCGTAATGGCATCGTGCATGACCACGCACTACCGCTCCCGCCACCGAATTTCGAAAGCTTTCCTGCATTGACAATGCTCTCTCTCTGCTGGCGGTAAGATCCCACATTTTTTCGTCATAACGACTCGGTTCGGACGCGGTGCCTGGCGCTATGCCGTACTTCGGTACGATGTGGGGAGGATTATCGCCGCCCTTCGCGGAAGCTCTGCCGTCCTACCGACTTCAGGCACAGCGTGAGAGCTAGTCTTCCTGGTCTCATGCCCCGCGATAGTGCTAATTGTCGATTCTCAACAGAAAAATAGCGGTGTTGGACACCCCTTCGGTGAGTCAGCAGAAATATCACTCAGGTCAACACATCGCTTTGATGACCTCGCGGCCAGGCTTCCTCATGGAATATTCCTAATTAAGGTGTGTCGCGAAGGGGAATTATTGATTCTCCATAAAATAATCACATTTTTGGTTTGTAATTGAGGCTCGCCAGTTCAGGAGTTTATTATGAAAAAAATTATCCTTGTCATTTTTGTGCTCTGCGGAGCCATGTCTCTTTCCGGATGCATCCTTCCGCCGGGAGGCCACGCAGGCGGACCCGGCGGTGGTCCTGGTGGTGGACACTTTCACGGGCCAGATCTTCGCTAAGGTGGTAAGGCCATTTTGTTACAGCTGTTAATCAAGCCACCCGCAGATTAATGCCGATCGTTTAAGGTCGGCTGCCCCCGGCATTGCGCTGCCCTCCCGTGGCCGTCACGCTGCGATATCCTTGCTGAAGGTTTTTCAGCGGCGGAATGGTCAGCATGGAATAACGGGACATGCCGCAGGGGGCTGGCGCGGCTGAAAATCGCTGAGCCGGGGCCGCCAGCATGGACAAAAACGCCCGGAGCGTTTTTGAACGACGTTGACGTCGGCCCCGAAGGGGTGAGTCCCAGGGATGGGACGAATAACCTGCAGAAGGTCCATGGGTTTATCCGGGAAATTACCCAGGGCGGTATCGATTATTAGTTCAACAGAATATTCGCGTTTATCGCTATCAACAGATAAAAAGCGACACGCTGATATTATGTTTATTTATAAAAAAGTAAGTGTTATGCGTTCTTTAACTATTAAAATACCGCTCACCCGGAGAAGAGTCGCCTCTTAACGGCTAAAAAGTGTGACATTGATCAAACTCAAAACATGGCAGGCGCAAAGGCGTATTTATATTACGTCCGTTGCCAGGGCCCGGCCTTGTACGCAATACGGTTTTTTTTGATGCACAGAGAAAAAAGGAGAAATACCCATGGTCACTTACGATCGTAACCGCAATCCTATTACCAACGGAAGCCAGGTGATGATTAATGGGACAGGTAAAACGGGTAAAATTGTTGCTATCCACGCCAGTGGACTCACCCCCGCCCAATTACGTCGCAGCAAAACCGTTGAAGTTGAAGGGAATGAAGGTAAGTTCGAACCCGTTGAACTGATCCGTCTTGGCCTACACTAAAGACGGCAATGCCGCTGCGGCACCGGCGACTAAATATCTGGCAAGCTACTGCATAGCCGATATTCAGCAAACCGTACCGGAACGGCATTCTTATTCCCTGCCTTACGCGCCGAATATCACCTTCTGTCTGGCACAGATTCAGCAACCCGGCCTCATCATGGCTCACATTTCCAGATGGTATTTTGTACCCCGCTGCCCTTCGGCAAATTCGGGTTCATATTTGCGCTATGGACATATACTGCTTTTGATTTGCCATACTGCTGACAGGCTTTAACGGCCGTAGAATGCAAACTATCGAGACCGTACCACGCATCAGCCTGAATGCTGACCTTTTCACCATCGTTATATTGGACTGCTGCGCACCCTGATAACGTTCCTGCGAGCACAATACTCAATACTGCTGTCATACTTTTCATTCAGTTCCCCCACAATAAATGCCGGGGATTATAGTTTAAGCAACCACCCGCGTCTGGCATATTTCAGGCAAACATCGTTTACCAGAGATATCTAAATAGATCGGAGAGACAGACCGAAAGAGCGTCACTCTACAGCCGCCCAGGCATCCCCCTGTAGCATGACGGCTTCAGGTATTCATACCAGAAGCCGTCCGGGCATGAGGAAACAGAATTACCGGTTCTTGTCTACGGGCTGGCGCCGACGGTAAACACGCAGAGCATCGATCACCCGCGAAAATGCGGGAGAAACTTGCTTCCGGCTGGGGTAATACAGATAGTAGCCAGGGAAAGGCTGGCACCAGGTTTCCAGCACCCGAATCAGCCGACCTTCTTCAATATGTGCGCCAAACTCTTGCTCAGGTAAAAAAGCGATGCCTAATCCGGCCAGTGCGGCGGTGACAATATGCTCTGAAGTGTTGAACGTCACCTGCCCGTTCACCCGAACGTTCAAATCACCACCTTCCTGATCAAAATCCCAGACGTACAGCCCTCCGGATTTGACCATTCTCTGGTTTATACAGCAGTGTTGCGTCAGTTCATGCGGAGTTTGCGGAATCGGGTAGCGTGAAAAATACTCCGGCGAAGCCACGGCCGCCATGCGTAATTCCGGGCCAATCGGTATCGCAATCATATCTTTATCAATGGTGTCGCCCAGACGCACTCCAGCATCAAAGCGGTCGGCAACAATATCGCGGAAACCGTGATTAGCATCGAACTCAATATGAATATCCGGGTATTCACGCAGAAGCGGCGTCAGTTTGGGTAATAAGGTGGTACGTAACACATCCGGCCCGCAGGTAATTCGTACCGTACCGGCAGGTTTGTCACGCAGTTCCGTGAGCATATCCAGTTCAGCTTCAATTTCATCAAAACGATTGCCGATGGCCTGCAGCAGCCGCTCTCCGGCTGCGGTGGGCGACACGCTGCGGGTGGTTCGGGTAAGGAGACGAATTTGCATGCGCTCTTCCAGGGCTGAAATCGCCTGACTGAGAGCGGGTTGCGTCACACCAAGATGCGCCGCCGCTCGGGTAAAACTCCCTTCACGGGCAACAGTGACAAAATAAAGAAGGTCATTCAGGTTGCGTTTCATTCGGCTGACACTCCCGATTAATAACTCAGGCTTATAAGCCTATTAAGTATTCATTAGCTAGTCAGGCTACACCAGTCATGTAAAACTTTCAGTAATTGATAAGCGTCAACAGCATGTTTATGCGTGCGTTTTTTGTCGTTATTCCCGTGAATAGCGTCCGGCCCCGGCTTGCCTGAATTCAGCCGGGTCGATATTCAGAGGTAGCCGTTTATGTCCACACTCAGTCATGAAAATTCATATCACCAGGAGCGCGCATACTGGAGCGGTGTGCTGGCGATGACGCTCTGCGTCTTTGTGCTTATTGCCTCAGAATTTATGCCTGTCAGCCTGCTGACGCCCATCGCGGCCGACCTCAGGGTGAGTGAAGGGCTGGCTGGACAGGGGATCGCCATTTCCGGGGCGCTGGCGGTGTTGACCAGCCTGTCTCTTTCGACTCTTGCCGGGAATCTGAATCGTAAATATCTGCTGCTGGGCATGACGGCATTAATGGCTTTATCGGCAACTATGGTCGCCCTGTCCCCCAGCTACCTGATTTATATGACGGGTCGCGCCCTGATTGGCATTGCGATCGGTGGCTTCTGGTCGATGTCTGCCGCCACTGCGCTGCGTCTGGTGCCACGGCGCCGGGTCCCTCACGCATTAGCTATTTTCAATGGCGGTAATGCCCTGGCAACCGTTATCGCGGCACCGCTCGGCAGTTATCTCGGCGCCGTAATGGGCTGGCGCGGAGCGTTCCTCTGCCTTGTTCCGGTAGCGATCGCCGCCTTCATCTGGCAGTGCTTCAGCCTCCCCGCGATGGCCCCCGACAACAACAGGCAGCCCGGGCGTTCTGCTTTTCATCTGCTCTCCCGTCCCGTTGTTGCCGTTGGCCTGCTAGCCTGCGGGCTGTTCTTTATGGGGCAGTTCTCGTTATTCACCTACGTACGGCCGTTTCTTGAAACCGTCACCCGGGTGGATATCAGCGCCTTATCGCTCATTTTGCTGACCATCGGGATAGCGGGTTTTATTGGCACGCTGGTGATCAGTCATTTTTTAAAGCGGGGCCTTTATTCAACGCTTGCAGCCATCTCTTCACTCATGGCTGTCGTCGCCGTGACGCTCATACTCACGGGCCAACACCTCTGGTTTGTCGTGCCGCTACTGGGGTTCTGGGGACTGATGGCGACAGCTGCACCAACCGGATGGTGGGCCTGGGTCGCGCGTACGCTGCCTGATGATGCCGAAGCCGGCGGCGGCCTGATGGTCGCGGCGATCCAGCTTTCTATCGCCCTGGGTTCCACGCTTGGCGGCCTGGCGTTTGATCACACCGGCTGGCAGAGCACTTTTGCGCTGAGTAGCGGGCTGCTGATTGTCGCTGCGGGGTTAACCATTCTGACATCACGTAAAACACACCACTCACAATAGAGGATAAAACTCCATGAAAAATATGACGCTGGCGCTGGGGCTGTTAATCAGCTCGTTTGCCGCCTCTGCGGCGGATATGTCAAAAGGCGCCGACAACTTTTATAAAAGCGATAAGGTTATCCAGCAAAAGGTGACGTTTAAAAACCAGTACCAGATGAGCGTTGTAGGCAATTTATTTATTCCGAAAACGCTGGATCAGAATGTCAAAAATCCGGCAATTATTGTCGGACATCCGATGGGGGCGGTAAAAGAGCAAAGCTCGAATCTGTATGCGCAAAAACTGGCGGATCGGGGCTTTGTGACGCTGGCAATCGATCTCTCCTTTTGGGGTGAAAGTGAAGGTAAACCGGGTCATCTGATTTCGCCGGAAATATATTCTGATGACTTCAGCGCGGCAGTTGATTACCTCAGTAGCCAGCCGTACGTTGATCCTGAGAATATCGGCGTGCTGGGGATTTGTGGCAGCGGCAGCTTTGTTATCAGCGCGGCCAAAATTGACCCCAGGATGAAAGCGATTGCCACTGTCAGCATGTATGACATGGGCTCGGCTTTCCGCAATGGCCTGAATCATTCCCAGACGCCAGAGCAACGTCAGTCCTTCATCCAGTCGGCCATCGAACAGCGACAGGCCGAATTTAACGGTGCAGAGAAGGCATATATTCCGGGGACCGTAAACAAGCTGGATGACGCCACACCGGCCATACAGCATGAGTTTTTTGATTTCTATCGTACAGCGCGAGGCGGCTATACCCCGCAGGGCGAGAAAGAGGCGCTGACCACCAAACCGCTGTTAAGCAGCATTGGCAAATTTATGAATTTCTATCCATTCAACGATATTGAAACCATTGCCCCGCGCCCAATGCTGTTTATTACCGGCGCCAATGCGCATTCAAAAGAGTTTAGCGAGGATGCCTACGCGCGCGCTGCTCAACCGAAAGAGCTCTATATCGTTGCTGGTGCAGGCCATGTCGATCTGTACGACCGAACGGATCTGATCCCTTTTGCGAAGCTGACGTCATTCTTTAAAACCAATCTGAAATAGTGCTACCCGCCGCTCCCATAAAGGGAGCGGAAAATTTACAGGAGAGCCATGTTGAATAAACCGTTAGCGCTGTTATTTGTCCTGGTTAATCATTGTGTGTTTCCCGTTTATGCCGGGGGTACTGTTCCGTCAGGTAAGGAGAAGCCGATGATTGTGAAATTGACCCTCCATCAACAGAGTTACGACGTTGAGCTTGCTGATAATCCGACAGCGAAGGCGTTTATCAAACAGCTGCCGTTAACGCTGACGATGCAGGAGCTTAACGGCAATGAGAAATTCGCTGACTTACCCCATCCTTTACCCCCCAATCCCATCCGCCCTGAAACCCTCTATCAGGGGGATCTCATGTTATACGGTGGTCATACTGTTGTTCTTTTTTACGAGACCTTTCGCACATCCTACAGCTATACGCCGATCGGCAAGGTCGTTGCGGCGAATAAGCTGCAAGATGCCGTTGGGCGCGGTAACATTAAAGTCAGCTTCTCGATGATGAAATAGCTTAAACCTGAACGGTCTGCACAAGCGCGAAACGGTTTTCCAGCGCATGCGCAATTTCGTCTTCTGTCAGCCACTGCTTTTCTACCCTGTCTGCAGTAATGGTCTTAAGCATATTGCCCAGCAGAATATAGCGCCCCTCGGGTCGATGCTGGATGACAAGCAGCTTTTGTACAAAGACCGCATCGGGGTGCGTGGAGTTAAGGTAATTAGCCGGAACAAAATCAATCCATTCCTGAGGCGACAGGTCAAAACCGTATTGATCGCACCAGTCTCCGTCAACCCTGGCCTGAAGCAGATAGTCTCCACTCGCATCGCGACTCAGCCGGAACGTATCAAAATCCTGAATGATGTCCGTATCCAGTTCGTCTAAGGCCAGCGGCGCGCGGATACCGTAGCTACCAAACCCAAGGTCGCACAGCCATTGACGGCCATCAACTTCGGCAATGACCGCCATATGGGTTTTAGGCCGGCGCGCGGGATAGAACATTGGCCGCGCCGCGACAAAACGGTAGGTTATACCCAGCGTCTCCAGCGCCATCGTAAACAGTCCGTTGAGTTCATAGCAGTAGCCGCCCCGGCTCTGCTGTAATAATTTGTTGGCAATATCATCAGGCTCCATCGAAACGATTTTACCTGCCTGTACGTCCAGATTCTCAAAGGGGAGCGCAAAGAGCTGGTGGCGCATGAGCGCCTGTAGCGTGGCGGTATCGGCAGCAGCAGGCCCGCTATAGCCTATGCGCCGGAAGTAGAGGGAAAGATCAAAATTGTCGCTGTGCATGGGACTTCCTTGGCTGGTTTGTGTTGCCCACACTATAGATGGCGCCTCGTATCGCCTGTATAGTCAGATTTATCAAAAATCAGACTATACAGATTACGATGTCCGACCCGTCCCCGCCGACTCCCCACTATCGCCGAATAGCCGAATTGCTGCGGCTGACGCTGACTTCAGGCGCTTTGCGCACAGGAGATCGGATTATTTCCGCGCGTAAACTGGCCGAGCGCGAGCAGGTCAGCCTTCCCACGGCGCTGGAGGCCCTACGTTATCTTGAGGCGGAGGGGCTGATTATCGCGCGACCACGCTCAGGTTACTTTGTCCACCAGATCATCTCCGCCGGGGAGAGGCCGGGCACCGCCTCTTTACCCGTCCCCGTGCCGGTAACCATGTCCGCAATAGCCCGCTCATTGTTCGGGAGCGCCGAGGCGCGCCTGGTCCCGCTTGGCGCCGCGCTACCGGATCCCGCCTGGCTTCCCGTAGATACTCTGCAAAGGGCATTGCAGACTGCAGGTCGTCGGCTTGATGCGCGCGGGCAGAGCTACAGCCTGCCCCCGGGGAGAGCAGACCTGCGCAGAAAGATTGCCGCGCGCGCGGCACAGTGGGGGGCACTTTTTGGCGCGGATGACCTTATCATTACCGCAGGGGCAACCCAGGCGCTACGCCTGGCTCTCCGCGCAGTGTGCCAACCGGGTGATGCCGTGGCAATTGAGCAGCCTGCCTACTTCGGCACGCTCCTGCTGTTGGAGGATCTGGGCCTGAAGGCATTACAGATCCCCACTGACCCTGTTGAAGGTTTACTGTTGGCGCCGCTTGAAGAAGCCCTTCAGCGCCACCGTCCTGCGGCCGTTCTTGCCTCACCCACGGTGCAGAATCCGTTAGGTGCCAGCATGCCCGTCGCGCGCAAGCGGGATCTGGTGGCCCTGCTTGCCGGCATGGGCATCCCTTTAATTGAGGACGATGTGTATGGCGATCTGGCCGGGGATGCGCAGCGTCCGCCTGCGTGTAAAGCCTTCGACAGGTGCGGAAATGTTATTTATTGCAGCTCACTGTCTAAGACCCTGGCGCCGGGCTGGAGAATCGGCTGGATTGCAGCCGGACGCTATCACTCAACGGTATTGCAGGCCCGAATGGCCGGAGAGTGGGCCGGCGCGCCGCTGATTGAAGCCGCGGCGAGCGAGCTCCTGGCAAGTGGTGATTATGACAGGCATCTGCGGCAGCTGAAGCTCCGCATTGCGCAAGGGATGCAGGCTATCATCGCACAGGTTGAAACAAGCTTCCCACCGGGCACGCGGGTAGCCGCTCCAGAAGCCGGTTTTCTGATTTGGGTAAAGCTTCCGTCAAAGATAGATGCGCTGGAGGTACATCGTCGCGCACTCGCCCTTGGCATTGGCGTCAGTCCGGGACCGTTGTTTTCCCCGGGGGCGGCAGAACTGCAAAACTTCCTGCGCTTGAACGGTGCCAATGAACCCACCCGCCATCTTTTGAAGGCTGTGGAACAACTCGGTCGCTTGTGCCACGACCTGGCCTCGGGACATTGACAGCGGATATTTCTGGGGTCAGCCCATCCACCTTATGATCGGGTCTGCGGGTAAATAATGGCCCGGGTCACGATACCCGCCTTGTGCCAGAGGCAGACGTTACCGGGATATTCCCGTTAAGCCAATGAGGACAAAATCAGCCGCTCGTAAGACGCTTCGCCCTGGCTGCCCTTTGCTGTTTCGCGGATAAAAAAGCCCCGCATTTGCGGGGCCTCAGAGCAAACGGTTTACCGTTAGTCAAAAACACCATTAATGATTGATGTAACGATGGCCGTACTTAATGCGACCAGCACCAAATCATGGCCCACCGCACGCCATTCATATCCTGGATAATAGGGTAAATCGTTAATCATGGATGCCGGGAGCGTTTTCTTCGCAATCCCCGGAGGCAATGGCTTGCCCCGGACTAAATTCCTGGCGATACCCGGAGGGAGCGCCTTATAACCCACCAGACCATAATTTACTGCCAGGGAGCGCGCCCGCGAGAAGCTGATATCGGAGTCAACATGGTCTGGTTTCCCATAGTTCTTGCGGTTGCCATGATCCTCAGCCGATTTCCCCTGGCCCTGGTTGCTATGGTCTCCGCTGTTGCCATGATTGCCGCTGTTCCCGTGGTTCCCCCCGCCATTGCCATGCCCACCGCCGTTTCCGTTTCCTGGGTTGGCATAAACCGGCGCAGCAAGAACAACAAGAGATATAACCGCCGCAAGTGCAGTTTTGAGAGTGCGACGCTTAAACATGATAACTGTTCCTTAAGATTACGTTGACACTTAAAACATATGACAAAGCTATACCCTTAACAATTTCATGTTTTCTTATTTTTGGATGATTCTGCAGCCATCATCAATTCCCATCGATATTTCAGCAGATAAACCGGGCATCATTAACCGGAGAGATGTTCAGCGTTTTCGAAAGGCATTGAGGCAATCCCTGGATGAATGTTAGTTTAGGCACAAACTTATCCCGGCGACTTATCCCATCATGATCGTAGCGACGACTTCACGACTTTTTATTCGTTCTTTTAAAGAAAAAGATGCCCTGCCGCTGCTGGAATACCTGTCTTCCCCTCGCGTGCCCTGTTTTCAGGATGAAAAGCTCAATTCCATTGCGCAAGCCAAGGAAGACGTCATCAAAAGGGCCAGTGACGCAAGCCAGTTTGCAGTTTGCCTCAAGGAAAGCGATCGGCTCATCGGGCACCTGTTTGCCGACAACGACGAAGAGCCGGACCACAATACCTGGTCCGTGGGCTGGCATTTTAATCAACGTTATGAGGGTCAGGGCTTTGCGACGGAAGCCGTTTCCGCGCTTTTTCACTATCTGTTTACGGCGAAAGAAGCCCGCCGTTTGTATGCCTATGTTGAAGACTACAATCAGGCCTCTCAGAAACTTTGTGAACGTCTTCAGATGCGCCAGGAAGGCTGTTTTAAAGAGTTTGTTTCGTTTGTGACCGCCAGCGGCGAACGACGATATGACAATACCTGTATTTATGCTCTTCTGAAGAAAGAATGGAATTTACAATATAAGCCGTAAATATTGATGCGCAATTCACGTCTCGCACATGGCCACCAGGTAAAATCCTGACGGCGTTTTTTGTCGGGCACAATAATGAAGCCCCTTTCTCGCGGTAACATGATTATTCAGTCACGGGATTATTCCTTTGGCTGCGGACTTTCAGGAAAATATGCAGTAATCCCATTGCGCCGTGGGCCCAGAAATATGTCTCAATAAATACGGTCAGGAATTTATGCAAGCCCAGGACATCATGTGCCAACGCAGAGGATGGACCAAGCGCTGTATTCAGCACAAACCAGAGCCCGCCACACAGAGCCACGCCCAGCAGTGCCAGAACCCCCAGCCCCTGAATAAATGCCGCCACTCCCCCGGCATGCGCGTCAGGAAGACGTAATGAAATCAGCGTCTTGAAATCGACAACCATGCCGCGAAAATCGAGCTTCAGCCAGGCAAAATAGTAATGAAAACCACGCTGTGTCAGCATCCAGATAAGCATCACAATCCCCAGAGCAATCAATGTAAATCCGGAGATAACGTGAAACCAGGTCACGAACCCAGCCAGGTTAACCTCGCCGAGGGCCTCACTTTCAGTGAAGTCAGAGTTAATAATCTGCAATAAAACCAATATCGCGACGCTGATATGTAGCGCGCGAAAAAAAGGGGTATCGCGGTGAGGAAGCGCCTGACATAACCGGTCTTTCATGATTTAACCACTTTGTTTACGGGAAAGTTAATTTCATCAGTATCGTTGCGGTTAATTAACGAAACCTTAAAGCCGCAGTGAAATTATCAATTTATTCCATTTCAGGATCCGCGCAAGCGCCTGCGGTTGTTCGCGGAGACCGATAACCGACGGGCGCCCGGAATCGACAGTAACGCGGTGGCGGGAAGCGGAATTTAACGTCATCGCGAACGTTGAAATAACGCCGTTCGGCGGCATGAGCGGAACCTGATGTCATCTGCGCAATCGCGGCGACCGCGCAGGGCAACGCGGGCGTCGGTCATTTAACATTTACCCGGTAATAATTCATAGTATATTGGGACTTTTCTCTCTTATCAGGTCTCCTTCATGTCTTACTCCATCGGTGAATTTGCCCGGCTTTGCGGGATCAACCCCACTACGCTTCGCGCCTGGCAGCGCCGATATGGCCTGCTCAAACCGCGGCGTACAGAGGGTGGACACCGTCTGTACAGTGATGATGATGTTCAGTTGGCGCTCAAAATTCTCGACTGGATTCAAAAAGGGGTTCCCGTCAGCCAGGTGAAACCTCTGCTGGATAGCCCCGTCGCGGGGCGGACTGACAACTGGTCAAGCCTGCAGGAAACCATGCTGCAGCGGCTTAAAGAGGGGAAAATCGACGCCCTGCGCCAGCTAATCTACGATGCAGGCCGCGAGTCCCCGCGCCCGGAGCTGGTTACGAAAGTACTGCGTCCGCTGCGCGGTAAACTGTCTGCCCGCATCCCGACAATGATGACGCTGCGCGAAATTCTCGACGGGATCATTATCGCCTATACCTCGTTTTGCCTCGAAGGCGATAAAAAAGCGCCGGGAGATAACTGGCTGATAGCCGGCTGGCATCTCTCCGACCCCTGCGAAATCTGGCTGGAGGCCCTCGCCCGTACCGGCCAGGGCCAGCGTATCGATCTCCTTCCCGTCCCGCCGGCGGCTCTGGCGCCCGAGGTTTTCCCGCAGCGAAACTGGCTGCTGGTCACCTCCGGAAAACTGACCGCTGCCCGCAAAAAACAGATCGCATGCTGGCGGCAGCAGGTCAGCGCCCTCGACGTTATCTCCCTTTCCTCCGGCGATATCTCGCCGGACGCGACCGCCGATACCAGTCAAAGAGATTGAGTCCTCCGGACTTTAGTACATCGCCTGACGGAAAAGGACCGATGAAAACCGTTAAATATAACCACTTGAATTAAATATATAATAATAAATATCCTCGCTAATACTTGGACAAATATTAGTTATTGTGTAAGTTTTAAGTATGTGAAGACGTCGCGCGGGCCGGCAACCGGTGGTCCCCCCGTTCTTCCTACAACCAATGCACTAAGAGGATGGCACCATGAACACGCAACCCGCAGTCGGCATCAGCGCATGTTTAACCGGCTCAGCCGTACGCTTTGACGGCGGGCATAAACGTATGGGCTTTGTCATGGACGAACTGGCGGATTGGGTCGCCTTCAAACCCGTCTGTCCGGAGATGGCCATCGGCCTGCCCGCTCCTCGCCCGGCCCTTCGTCTGGTGCAAACCAACGAAGGAGCCATTGAGATGCGTTTTAGCCAAACGCCCCACGATGATGTGACGGAGAAAATGGCCGAATTTAGCGCCTCATTTCTCCCCCGCGTGGACGCCCTCTCTGGCTTTGTTGTCTGTGCTAAATCGCCCAGCTGCGGTATGGAGCGCGTGCGGCTGTATGACGAAAATGGTCACCGTGGGCGTAAAGAGGGAGTGGGTCTTTTCACGCAGCAATTGCTGATGCACTACCCGTGGCTGCCCGTAGAAGAGGATGGCCGCCTGCACGATCCGGTGCTGCGGGAGAACTTTGTTGAGCGCGTTTTCGCTCTGCACCAGTTAACTACCCTGCGAGCGCAGGGACTTAGCCGCCGTGCGCTCCTGGATTTCCATAGCCAGTACAAACTGCAGCTGCTGGCGCACGACCAGGCGGGCTATCGCGAAATTGGGCCTTTCGTTGCCTCCCTTCACCAGTGGGAAGATCTGGATGCCTTCTTTGTCGCTTATCGCGCGAAGCTGATGGCGATTCTTAAACAACCCGCTTCTCGGAAAAACCATACCAACGTGCTGATGCATATCCAGGGCTACTTTCGCGATCGGCTCAATAGTCGTCAGCGCAGCGAACTTCGCGAGGTGATCCTCAACTATCGCGCCGGTTTGCTGCCAATACTCGCGCCGATGACATTGCTCAAACATTATCTGGGCGAATTTCCAGACCGCTATTTGCTGACGCAAAACTACTTTAATCCCTATCCCCAGGATTTAGGTCTGCGCCTGAGACTCCTCTGATGACGTAAAACGGGCCCGCCGTCGCGAGCCCGTCATTGCCATCGCTTTTCCGGCAATTATCTGAACGGTGAATTCAGCGGAACTTCAGCATCAGGTTCATGAGTGATACGGTTTCGCAGATCGCGGCGGATCATCTCTATCGCCCAGAACCAGAAAATATGCCCGACCAGTTCCGAAATATATTCATCGGCGGGGATATTAAGCAGAGAAGGCGTCAGACCTAATAAAGGGAAAGAGATCCAGTGAACGGCGATAGTAGCAACAATACCCGCCCATACCCCCTGCCATAATTTTACTTTGGGGAAAACTTCTGCCACCACGCAATAGCCAATGGCAAATACCAGCGAGAAAATAATATGCGTCATCATCACCGGATTGATGATGTGCTCTGAGAAGGTATAAACGGTGTGAGTAGGATCAATCCCCAGGTAATCACGTAAAAAAAGATAGGGTGGATTAAATTCATCCCTGCCGCCGGAGAAAGTACGGGGCGGTAACGGAACTTCAGCCCCCCACTTCACAAATGCCGACATAATACCCGCAATGATCCCAACGCCTGTTGCCACGCCATAACGCCGGCGCCCGGGTTCCGTTTGTGCAAAGAAGTCCTTGATAGCCATCGATTACCACCTGATTATTTTTAGAATGAATACATTAGCTATGTTTAATGTTACTCACGACCGGCCATATTGATCGCGATCACACTTTTGTCTATGAGAACAATTTTTATTCGTATCTCTTTGCTCGTCAGGTCAATACGTTACCTTCTCTCGGCATACGTTTCTCGCCGGCAAAAATCGTCATTAACCCTGTTCTTAGCGCAAAATAGCGGCAAACTAACGCACGTTACCATGAAGAGGCGTCGGGGAGTCCAGCCGTTCAGGCACGGTCATGCCCCCTGCTTTGCCATCGCTGTCCCGGCACGCAGATGTTTTACTGAATGACGAAGGACGGCCAACAGCAAAGAGATACTGAACGATTGCCGGGTGAATCCGGAGCAGAGAGATCGGCTGCCGAATTAGCGTTATCCGGCATTGTTTAATTTAAAGCGGATGGTTTTGGTCATTCCCTTATAGGGCTTATTGCTCTCAAAGCGCCATTTTGCCGCGGCGGAAATGACGGCATCATCGAATAGATGCTGTGGTTCAGAGGTGAGTATCCACATTTTCTCCACTTTACCGTTCGCCCCGACATCAAAACGGATCGTCACTTCCCCGTCGAGATGGTTGGCCAGAGCGTAATAGGGATAATCGGGTAGCGTGGAGACAAGCTGTTGAGGCGCAACGCCTTTCATCTGGCTGGTACAGGCTGATATCAGGCAGCAGCCGGCAAACAGAAATGCCCGGGATAGTTTCATCATCAGCTTCCATATTGATAATAATTCTCAATACTATCACAGGCGGCTGATGTTGCGCGTTTTTTTTCCTCTGTTTGTGAGCAGTGAAGGCGCAACCGACAGGCGGCAAAGAGAGAGGCCGCCTGCGTCTATCCGCCGGCGGCCTGTGCGTTAAACGGATTTATCGACGTTGGTATTTGTACCGGAGGTCAGGATACGAACTTTGTCGCCTTTATTGAAGGTCAGTTGACCATCATACGGCTGCAGCACCTGGATTAGCTGGCCAGATTGCGTTTTGATCGTCAGTTCGATCTGCCGGGCGGCCTGGCGCTGCGTTTGCCGGTGATGCGACGCGCTGGCTCCGGCAAACGCCCCCACCACCGTCATCGCCGTTTGCCCGCTCCCGTTACCAAACTGGTGGCCGATGGCCCCGCCAACCGCGCCGGCGGCAAGCGTTCGCAGCGGTTGGTTACGGGCCTGGCTGGTGATGATTTGACTTTGTTGCACAACGCCGTAATCCACCACGGTTTTACTCCCCGCAAAGCCGGGCTGGCTGGTAAAGGCGAGAAAGCTGAGAGCGATGAACAGGAATCTCTTCATAATGGCTCATTTTTCGTTCTGTCGCGGGTGATGCGATCCTGCAAAAAGAGAATCCCGCCATTGCTGGCGGGTTTGCAATTAATTCAGCGCTTGCTGGAGATCTTTTTTAACCTGGGTACGCTGTTCCGGCGTCAGCACCTGGTTGACGCCAAAATAGTATTTCACGCGGTAGTAACGTACCTGCTGATCTAACTGTCCAAAAGCGGCTAGCTGTTGCTTCACTTTCGCTTCATCCCACTTGCCGGACTGGATCACATCGATCAGCGCGCCATCTTTGAAACCTTCGATTTTGATATTGTTGACGTTAGTTTCAAACTCCTGATGCAGGCCCTTAATTTTTGTCACCTGATCGTTACTCAGCTTAAGGTGCTGCACCACCGGGTCCTGAGAAACCGGCGGGACTTCGTCAGCGGTGGCTGCCTGTGCGGCCATGGAGAAACCCGCGGTCATCGCCACGGCAAGCAGGGTGTTACGGAAAAGTTTATTCACAATCAATTATCCTTAATGTGCAAAAGAAGAGATTTGATTATTGCTCTCAAAATGAAAGCCTTCTGTAACAAAGAGTTAAATTTAAATTTGGACAATAATCCGCTGGTGATTGCGCCATTTCTATCGGCACAGAGAGCTGGATGGCCGCCCCTCTTCAGCAGCATTTTATGCTGGGTAAGAAACTAAAACCCGCGAGAGCCGCCGCACCACCACCCTGAAAAACAGCGTATTTATTCTGTTGGCTGCGCGCTTAATGCGCAACTGGCGGAATAAAGCAAAATTCCGCTAGCTGATGCGGGAATAGCGGCAAAAAAAAACCGCCAGATAGCTGGCGGTGAATAAATGCTTGCATGGATAGATTGTGTTTTGCATTTTACGTAGAGGCATTTTCCCTCTCCTTCTACGCCTGGCCATACGCTAGCATAGTTATCTTCAATGAAAGTTAAACCGACATCTGCTTACAGTTTATCCACCAGCGCTTTGAGCTGCGCAATCAGCGGATCGCGCGGATACTCCCCCTCACGAGGCCAGGTTGACTGACGGACAATCAACCGGGTGGGAAGCAGTTCGCGGATCGGCACCTGCGGCGCCGCCATCTGCTGGATCAGCAGCTCCACCGCCCGTTTCCCCAGCAAATCGAAGTTTTGCGCCACGGTCGTCAGCGGCGGCTGAAAGTAAAGACTGTCCGCCGTATCGTCGTAGCCGGTGACCGAAACAGCGCTGTTACCGGTACGATTAAGCTGCGCCAGCGCGCTAAGTACCCCTAATGCCATCTGGTCATTGGCCACGACGATGGCGCTGAGCCGCGGCTGCAGGTGGAGCAGTTCAAAGGTTTTCTGCCAGCCGCTGGCGGCGCTCCAGTCGCCGAAAACCGTCACGGCCTGGCTTACGCCCAGGCGATGCAATGTCTCCCGCCAGCTACCGAGGCGCATCCGGGCAGAGACCGAGCTTTCCGGACCGGCCAGCAGGCCAAATTCGCGATGGCCGAGTTCCCAGAGATGCCGAACGCAGGCGCCGCAACCGTCACGATGATCAAAGCGCACGCAGGAGACTTCGGTCTCCGGCGACACATCAAGAAACAGACAGGCGATATCGGGATTTTCCTTCACCAGCCGTTCCGCGATGCTGCTCTCCAGCGGCAGGCTGATAATCGCGCCGCGAATATGCTGAGCACGAAACTCATCCAACCGGGTCTGCAGAGAAGCGTAATCGCTGCGTTCGGGCATGGCGATGGACACTTCCAGCTGATGAGCCCCGGCATGGCTTTTTACCGCCGAGGCGATTTGCGACGGCGCGTGTAGCGTCAGTGACGCCGTAATCAGCCCGATTGAAGGTGCGGCTTTCCCCGCCAGCAGCTGCGCCGATCGGTTAGGCACATAATGCAGCGCCTGCATCGCGCGGATCACCTTCTCGCGAGTCCGCGCGGAGACGACATCGGGACGATTCAGCACCCGGGAGACCGTTTGCTGTGAAACGCCGGCCTCGTGTGCCACATCGTCTAAGGTTGCTGAACGCCGCTGCATAATCCCCCCTGTCTGCGCAAAACTCGTCTGATTACGTTAAATGTCGTCCGCTAACATTTTATGTCTAACTGACGACAAAAATCAGCTCTGATTCTGCAGTTTCGTGATCGTGAGTCGGTTTCATTTTCGCCATTATTGCGGCCTGATAGAAAATACCTGATAACAACATCATCCTTGTCTAGCGAATGACATTTTTTCCACTTATCCGTCAGGTATGCCTATGCAACAACATGACTCAAACGCGGTTCGCTCGTTGACGTTTCAGGACGTGCTGGCCCGTGAAGACTGGCAAAATCAGACCATTACTCACCTTAATCGCTTAGCGGCTCACCCCACGTTTGCCAGTTGGCGATCGCTCGACGACGCCCGGGACAACCGCCCTTCCGACCGCCTCCGCCTGCTCGACGGGCAGTGGCAATTTTGCTGGGCACCCAGCCCGTTTGCCGTCGATGGCCGCTGGATCGAGCGCGATCTCGACACCAGCCGCAGCACACCGGTGCCCTCTAACTGGCAGATGGAAGGCTACGATGCGCCGATCTATACCAACGTCCGTTATCCCATTGATACGACGCCGCCGCGGGTCCCGGAAGAGAACCCGACCGGCCTGTACTCGCTCAACGTCACCCTGGAGCAACACTGGCTGGCCGATGGCCTGACGCAGATTGTTTTCGACGGCGTTAACTCGGCGTTTCACCTGTGGTGTAACGGCGTGTGGGTCGGTTACTCCCAGGATAGCCGGCTGCCGGCTGCTTTCGACCTGACCCCCTATCTGCGGGCGGGCGAAAACCGCCTGTGTGTGATGGTCATGCGCTGGAGCGCGGGCAGCTGGCTGGAAGATCAGGATATGTGGCGCATGAGCGGGATTTTCCGCTCGGTGTGGCTGCTGAACAAACCAAAGCAGCACCTCAGCGACGTGCAGATTTCCCCGCAGCTGGATGCGCTGTATCGCGACGGCGAACTACAGGTCAATCTGGCCATCTCCGCCGCTGATGAGCAGCTGGCCGGGCTGGAGGCTGAAGTCAGTCTGTGGGACGGCGAGCAGCTGATTGCCCGCCGGCGCCAGCGGCCAGGTTCTGCGCCAGTTGATGAACGGGGCCATTATGCCGAACGGGCAACGCTGGTCCTGGCGGTGGAAAAACCGCGGCAATGGAGCGCGGAAACGCCCCACTGCTATCGCACCGTGGTTGCCCTGTGGCGCGGCGAAGATCTGGTTGAAGCTGAAGCCTGGGACATCGGCTTTCGCCGGGTGGAGATCGGCAACGGCCTGCTGCTGCTCAACGGCAAACCGCTGCTGATCCGCGGAGTGAACCGCCATGAGCACCACCACCAGCGCGGCCAGGTGGTGACCGAAGAGGATATGCTGCAGGACATTCTGCTGATGAAGCAGAATAACTTTAACGCCGTGCGCTGTTCGCACTATCCCAACGCCGCACGCTGGTATGAACTGTGTAACCGCTACGGCCTGTACGTGGTCGATGAGGCGAACATCGAAACCCATGGCATGGTGCCAATGAACCGCCTGTCCAACGATCCTGCCTGGCTGCCGGCCTACAGCGCTCGCGTCACCCGGATGCTGCAAAGCCACCGTAACCATCCGTCGATTATTATCTGGTCACTGGGGAACGAGTCCGGCTGCGGTGCGAACCATGAAGCCATGTATCACTGGCTGAAACGTGAAGATCCTACGCGGCCGGTCCAGTACGAAGGCGGCGGCGCCGACAGCACGGCGACCGATATTATCTGCCCGATGTACGCTCGCGTGGAACGCGATCAGCTGATTCCAGCCGTGCCCAAATGGGGCATTAAAAAGTGGATCGGCCTGCCCGGTGAACAGCGACCGCTGATTCTCTGCGAATACGCGCACGCGATGGGCAACAGCCTCGGTAATTTTGCCGATTACTGGCAGGCCTTCCGGGAATATCCGCGCCTGCAGGGCGGCTTTATCTGGGACTGGGCGGATCAGGCAATTGAAAAGACCTTCGAGGACGGCAGCGTAGGCTGGGCCTATGGCGGGGATTTTGGCGACACGCCAAACGATCGGCAGTTCTGCATGAACGGGCTGGTGTTCCCGGATCGCCGCCCTCATCCTTCGCTGATTGAAGCGAAACATGCCCAGCAATATTTCCAGTTTTCCCTGCTGGCGCACTCCCCGCTGCGGGTCAGCGTTGTCAGCGAATATCTGTTCCGTGCCAGCGATAATGAAGTGCTGAACTGGCAGGTGCAGTCCGCCGGTGAAACCGTCGCCAGCGGCAGCCTGACGCTGAACCTCGCGCCGCAGGGCGAGGAAGATTTTACCTTGTGCGACCAGCTGACCCTGCCGGCAGGCGCCAGGGAGGTCTGGCTGACGCTGGAAGTTGTCCAGCCGCAGGCGACGGCGTGGTCTGACGCCGGGCACCGCGTGGCCTGGGCGCAGTTCGCCCTCGCCGCCCCGCTGGCCTTACCCGCGCCCGCCACCGTCGGCCCGGCTCCAGAGCTGACCGTCGATGATGAGACCTTCAGCGTCCGCCAGGGATCTCAGCAATGGATTATCGATCGTCAGAGCGGTCTGTTAACTCACTGGCTGGCGGAAGGCATAGAGCAGCTGCTGTCTCCGCTGCGCGACCAGTTCGTTCGCGCTCCGCTGGACAACGATATCGGCGTGAGTGAAACGGATCGTATCGACCCCAACGCCTGGGTTGAACGCTGGAAAAGCGCTGGACTCTATGCGCTCGACGCGCGCTGCGTTGACTGTACCGCGCAGCGCCTGGCACATGAGATCATCATCGACAGCCGCTGGCACTATCTGCGCGGCGATGAAGTGGTCATCGTCAGTCAGTGGCGGATGACCTTTGATAGCGATGGCCATCTGCATCTGGCGGTGAGCGGAGAGCGGGCCGGCACGCTGCCGCCGCTGCCGCGCGTGGGCCTTCACTTCCAGGTCCCGGACCAGCGGTCGCCGGTCTCCTGGCTCGGCTACGGGCCGCATGAAAATTACCCTGACCGGAAGAGCAGCGCCTGTTTCGCCCGCTGGCAGCTTCCGTTGGAAGCGATGAGCACGCCCTATATTTTCCCGACGGAAAACGGCCTGCGCTGCGACAACAAAGCGCTGGATTGGGGGCGCTGGCACGTGACCGGTGACTTCCACTTCTCGGTTCAGCCCTACAGCACCGCGCAGCTCATGGAAACCGATCACTGGCACCGGATGACCCCGGAAAAAGGCGTCTGGATCACTCTCGACGGCGCGCATATGGGCGTCGGCGGCGACGATTCGTGGACACCAAGCGTGCTGCCGCAGTGGCTGCTGCTCGGGACCCGCTGGCAGTACCAGCTCTCGCTGTCTTTACGCTAAACCCTCAACGGGGGCTCTCGCCCCCCTTTAAAACGGCTATACCCGCATATTCGGGATGCAGCGTGGCGGAAATGGACAGAATCCGCGCCGAAGGCCAGGAATGGCGAGTATCACGAAGGGAACGGCGTGCCGCCAATAACAGGCAGCTGGAATGATGACGAGTATAATAACCCTGGAACATCTCTATGAAATTCTCTGAACTGGCGCCACGCGAACGGCATAATTTTGTTTATTTCCTGCTGTTCTTTTTCTTTTACTACTTCATTATGTCGGCCTATTTCCCGTTTTTTCCGGTGTGGCTGGCGGATGTAAACCATTTAACTAAAACGGAAACCGGGATTGTCTTCTCTGCTATTTCGCTGTTTGCCATTATTTGCCAACCGATATTTGGCCTGATATCCGATAAGCTGGGACTGCGTAAACACTTGCTGTGGACCATCACCATCTTATTAATTCTGTTTGCCCCGTTCTTTATCTTTGTCTTCTCGCCGCTGCTGCAGGTCAATATTATCGCCGGGGCGCTGGTGGGGGGACTCTATCTGGGAATTGTCTTCTCCAGCGGTTCCGGCGCGGTCGAAGCCTATATTGAGCGGGTCAGTCGCGCCAACCGTTTCGAATACGGCAAGGTTCGCGTTGCTGGCTGTGTCGGCTGGGCGCTCTGCGCGTCAATCACCGGCATCTTGTTTGGTATTGATCCCAATATCACCTTCTGGATCGCCTCCGGCTTTGCGCTGGTGCTTGGGGTGCTGCTGTGGTTCTCCCGTCCGGAAAGCAGCAACAGCGCCCAGGTGATGGACGCCTTAGGGGCAAACCGTCAGGCGTTTTCTCTGCGCGTCGCCGCTGAGCTGCTGAGAATGCCGCGATTCTGGGGATTTATTATCTATGTGGTCGGCGTCGCCAGCGTCTATGACGTATTCGACCAGCAGTTTGCTAACTTTTTTAAAGGCTTTTTTGCCGATCCGCAGCGCGGAACTGAAGTCTTTGGTTTCGTCACCACCGGCGGCGAATTGCTGAATGCGCTGATCATGTTCTGCGCCCCGGCTATTGTGAACCGTATCGGGGCGAAAAATGCGCTGCTGACCGCCGGAATAATTATGTCCGTGCGTATTCTCGGCTCCTCATTCGCCACGACGGCGGTCGAGGTCGTGATCTTAAAAATGCTGCATATGTTTGAAGTTCCGTTCCTGCTGGTCGGCACCTTTAAATATATTTCCTCGGCCTTTAACCCGAAACTGTCCGCCACCCTGTTTCTGATCGGTTTTAACTTATCGAAACAGCTCTCTGGCGTGGTGCTGTCGGCATGGGTGGGCCGCATGTACGACACCGTCGGCTTCCACCAGGCTTACTTGATTCTGGGTTCGATTACCCTGGGCTTTACCGTGATCTCACTGTTCACCTTGAAAGGCAGTAAAACGCTGCTGCCGACCGCCGGCTATAACAACGCCGCGTAAACCGCAAATTAGCAGCCCGTTACGCACGACGGGCCGCTACCATTATCCGGCGGCTGCAGCTTTGATTCGCGTCTCGCCGTCGCTGTTTTCCAGCTCATATAGCCGGCTCTCGGCCTGCGAGGAGATAAGTGCCGCCAGCTCGGCAGAGTGGCTGGTCAACCAGATTTGGCTATAGCGGGAGGCCTCGACAATCAGTCTGGCCAGCGCCGGGAACATCTGCCGATGCAGGCTGTTTTCCGGTTCGTTAATTGCCAGGAATGCCGGCGGGCGCGGGCTCAACAGCGCTACCGCCAGACATAAAAAACGCAGCGTGCCGTCCGACATTTCCGCCGCCAGCAGCGGGCGAAACACCCCGTTGCGCCGCATCTTAATCGAGAAACGCGAGTTTTCGTTTTCGCAGAAGAACGTGCACTCCGGAAAAGCGGCGGCCAGAATCTCGCGCAGGAGCGCTTCGGCGCCAATTTCGACAATCGTCTGAAAAGCGGCGGCAAGATTATGCCCGTCGCTGTCGAGGACCGGTGAACGATAACCTACCGTCGGATGTCGGAGCGCCGAATGTCGGCCGATATTAAATTCATGGTAGAAACGCCACTGGCGCATCGTTTCCCGGACGCGAGAAACTTCCGGGAAGCGGTGCGGCTCGCCCAGTTGACCAAAGATCGACTCGTTCTCATAAATCGTGTCGGTGAAGGTATTTTTCTCGCCGTTGACATCGAGCAGGAACGCGGCCTGGTTTTTCCGCTGCAGCACCCTGGCAGAAGGTCGCCGGGAGAATCCCGCCAGCCAGATGGACTCCTCTTTGACAATCGGATCGAGCATAAACTGAGTGGGATAAGGCAGCTTTTCCGGAAAACCCACCTGGAGCTCATAGTCAAACTCCGCGGTCAGACAGGAAATTTGCAGCCGACGCGGGTGGCGCGCCGTCGGTGCCGTTCGCCCTGACCACATCACATTTTCCAGGCCGCCATCCTCGCTGATATAGCTTGAGAACTTGCCGTCCGCGGAGGCGGTTAACAGGTGAATCGCTTTGTAGATGTTGGACTTGCCGCAGCCATTCGGCCCAAACACGATATTGAGCGCGCCCAGTTCCAGTTCGATATCCCTGACCGACCTGAAATTTTGTATGCGGATATGGTGAATCATGGTGCTCCCGATGAAAAAACTCCGTGCTGCGGCAGTGGCAAACAAGGGGAATGATAACACGGTCAGGCCGGACGAAGGTCAATCGTCCGGCAAGGACGCACTCAGCGGAGAGACTTTTTCATGCCTCGGGTCAGGGCCACGCGTTTGAGCTTGTCAGCATCGTCATGGGTTTCGCTAAACACACCGAAAAAGTAGCGCTCATCATCGATCGTTTGCGAAACAATCCGATAGCTCAGCGGATTGCCAGATTTCGCGCCATACTGCGCGGCGGTGACGGACAGTTCCGTCGCGGTACCGGCGACGCTGACCAACAGGCCATCCGCCTTTCCCCCCACCAGCATGACCTTAATTAGCGGGTCCACCATGTTCCTCCCGGATGGATCAATGGTTAATATGTGATTGCCGACGGCGTAGAGCATTTATACAACCTTCAGTACATTCTTATAGTTCATACCAGCCTGAATGAAAAAAACTCTTTCATATAGTGAGCTAAGCATTGATTATTACTGGTAAAAGCTGGCAGATGATGAAGGAAAAAAGAGAAATTGTGAATCTTCATAACTCTTATTTGTCTTTATTTTTTGTTTATTTTCCGTGACGTCCGCAAAACCCGCCAGATCGACTTGTGGACAACAACCTGCAGGGAAACATTCCGCTATGCGTCAATATCGATTCGCCCTTCTGCCATTGTTAGCCGCCCTGGCGCTCCCCGGTTGGGCGCATGAAGCCACGGTGACGACGGTTAAACAAGCCGAAAGCCAGCTGCAGGGCCGGGTCGGCTACGCCGAACTGGATTTAGCTTCCGGCCAACTGCTGTCCGGCTATCGCGCTGGCGAACGCTTCCCGATGATGAGCACCTTTAAAGTGCTGCTCTGCGGCGCAGTCTTGTCGCGCGTCGATACCGGTGAGGAACAGCTCGATCGCCGTATCCATTACCGGCAGCAGGATCTGGTGGAATACTCGCCGGTGACGGAGAAGCATCTTGCCGATGGGCTCACCGTGGGCGAACTGTGCGCGGCCGCCATTACCCTGAGCGATAATACGGCGGCAAACCTGCTGTTGACCACTCTCGGCGGCCCGCAGGGGCTGACCACGTTCCTGCGCCACAGCGGCGACCAGACTTCGCGACTCGACCGGTGGGAAACGGAACTCAATGAAGCGCGGCCGGGCGATGTGCGTGATACGACGACTCCGGAAGCGATGGCCAGGACACTGCGAAATCTGTTGACCGGCCGCGTGCTTTCCCCCGCCTCGCAGCAGCAGTTGCAACGCTGGATGGTAGAGGACAAAGTTGCGGGGCCGCTGTTGCGCTCAGCGCTGCCGGCAGGCTGGTTTATTGCCGATAAGACCGGAGCCGGCAACCGCGGCTCGCGCGGAATCATCGCCGCTCTCGGTCCGGACGGTAAAGCCGCGCGCATCGTGGTGATTTATTTAACCGCAACCCCGGCCTCAATGGATGAGCGCAATAAACAGATTGCGGCCATCGGTGAAACGCTGGTCAGGCACTGGTCCAAAGACGATAAAAGACCCTAGCCGGTCAGCGATCGCTCGCCATCCGGAACATCCCCGGACAAAACCTCAGACGTAAAAAAGGCCTCGCAAACGCGAGGCCTGACGCGGAGAGATCGCAGCGATGGCCGGGATTAGTTTTCCTCGTAACCTTCGAGCGCATCCTGAATGGCATCGGCTAAGGAAGCGACTTCCTGAGCCACATTGCGTAAATCCATCTGGCTACGAATCCCGGAATTCGCGGTTGATGAAGAGACGGCGGCTTTCGAAATTTCTAATGCCGCCTGAACAGCGAGCAGACGCTTATGTTTCTCGATAGCCGCGTCGCCACTATCGCCATCAAATTGAAAGTATTTTTCTAACATAGCGGATCCTTTTCAGCCATTTCATTATCGGGGAGGATATTCTCGTCTAAGCGGGGGCAAATAAACAGCAAAAAAAATATTAATTACAAAGAGTTAATATTTAGTTGTTTAACAACGTCGTTCAGAGCGCAGGGCGTCACTAAGGACAGCGCCGCAAGAGGTCAGCAGGATGAAGAAGAGATAACACCGGGCGATTCTGTTTGCCGACGTCTGGATACATTTAATCAGCGGCTCTTTTCGTGACGAACCGTGTGACGGTTTCGCCAGCGACACACAACAAACCATCGCTGCATCGCGCTATTGGCCTTCCCGTCGTCCACGCAACTTGATACTGTATGCAAATACAGTAAAAATAGCGCCAACAATTAACGCTGAGAGATGAAATATGTTTGTGGAACTGATTTATGACAAGCGGAACTTTGAGGGCCTTCCCGGGGCGAAAGAGACGATTGCAGCTGAACTATCGAAGCGAATTCACCGTATCTTTCCCGATGCTGATGTACGTGTAAAGCCGATGATGACGCTACCGGCAATTAACACCGATGCCAGCAAGCACGAAAAAGAACAAATCAGCCGTGCTGTGCAGGAAATGTTTGAAGAGGCTGATATGTGGATGGTCGAGGAGTGACGGAGAGAGAAAATGTCATTGTCCCCAGGGGGTGAATCTATCGGCCTGCGGACAAGATTTTACCCATACCGCCAGCAGACATGGCGACCTTCTCTGTCGTGAAGGAGCCGACCTTTGTTTCTGACTACCTGCTTGTAGTTCATCCGAATGGACGCAATCAGCAACCTTTTGGTCGTTTCGGTATTCCACATCTGGATAACACTTAGCGCCCGGTGGCACCTCTCTTTAAGCTCTCTTCAATCCCCCCGAGGTGCCTTTTTCTCTGCGACGATTCAATAACATTTCTCCATTAGCCCTTCCGTTTGGTACCGCGTATCAGCTGGGTTATGCATATCAAGTTTTCTACGTAACTACGATGGAGTCGATATTCTCTCATCAATTCGAAATGTGAGGTTCTTCACAGGATGATGCCTATAACAGGATAATCCATATCTGCGACAAACCTGAACTGTGTTTTACTGATTTATCTAGATATGCTTAGAAAACAAAATAAATTTTTCATTTCAATAAAATAACGAAAATTTGTTTTGTTTAATTTCGTACCTGATCCTGAGCATGCAGTATCACCTGAATCCTTAGTTCTATGGTGGAAAAATGAAAACATTACATACGTCACATAACTTACCCTTCTCTACAAAGATATCTTATGGTATCGGTGGTTTCGGAAAAGATTTTGGTCTGGTTGTAGTTAATACCTTTCTCTTTTTCTATTACACCGACGTAGTTGGAATTAAGGCTGAAATTGCTGGATTGATTTTCCTGATTGCAAGATTCTGGGATATCGTCGCGGACGTTTTTATTGCTTATCTAATTAGTAAAACCCGAACGTGCTGGGGAAAGTATAAACCATGGATCCTGGCAGGAAACCTACTCAATGGTCTTGCCACTGTTGCTCTTTTTTCAGCCCATAATTTCTCAGGGGACATGCTAATTGCGTACGTCACCCTGACATACATTTTATGGGGAACAACGTATACTATCTCCGATGCTCCCTTCTGGTCATTGTTACCCACGATTACTCTTGATAAAAAAGAACGAGAGACAATTATGCCATGGCCTCGTATTTTTGCATCTGGGGCAAATTATATTGCCAGTGCATCAGCGATGGTATTGATACATTTATTGGGGAAAGGGAATGATGCTATTGGCTTTATGCTGCTGGCGGTAATTTGTGGCACTTTAAGCATAATCAGTGCTGCTGTAACCTGCCGCTGGGTAAAGCGAAATTACAAAGAAGATGATATGGAAGATAACCATCACTTTAGCATCCGTACAGCATTGACAATCATTACAAAAAATAACCAATTGCTTTGGTTGTTAACGCTAGCCATATTTTTTATCATCTCAACAAACATCACTCAGGCTCTTAATATATACTACTTTACCTATGTCATTCGTGAGCAACAAATGTTCTCGTACTTCATGATAGTCGGTGGAATATTTGGTGTTGCGTCGATCCTTTTCTTTACTCGCGCAGTAGATTTATTCGGAAGAAAAAACATTTTCATTCTTTCTCTTCTTTGTCCGGTGGCATCTTGTTTATTATTATACCTTTCTTCGCTCCTTAATCATGGATGGTCAGTTAACATTATGATTTTATGCTCAGGCATCTTTATGGGGTTAGCTAACGCTCTGTACTGGTTGATGATATTTATTATGGTTGCAGACACAATCGATTATGGCGATATGAAGATGGGACTTCGGGCAGAGGCTGTGTCTTACTCTGCTCATTCACTGATTATTAAAATGGGTGCGGCCATTACTGGCTTCCTCGTTGGGCTGATGTTAGATGCGATTCATTATGTTCCTAAAGTCAATCAGACGTCGGAAACCATTAATGGATTCCACCTCATCTATGTAGTCCCTTCATTACTGTGCCTGGTCTCATTATATATATATCGTAAACATTACATACTTAACGACGAAATGCTGATTTCAGTTCAGTTAAAGCTGGAAGAAAAATACCGCAAAATAAAAAGTAAGGCCGTACGCGAAGAACATGAGCCCACTATTTCAGTGAGCCTTTAAAGAACAAAAGGCCTTAAACATCTGAATACCGTCTAATAGATTGAATAAAAAGGAAATAATATGAAAAAAGTCGCACTTACCCCGCCAAAAGGTTGGAACAGCTGGGATATATATGGCGCATCGGTTACCGAAGAAGAGGTTCGTAGCAATGCGAGAGTGATGGCTGATAAATTAAAATCATCCGGTTGGGACTACGTTGTCGTGGACATACAGTGGTACGAACCTACTGCTCTCACATCTACCTACAATACTTTTGCCTCTGTCTGCATGGATGAGTTCAGCAGGGTGATCCCAGCTGTCAACCGTTTCCCTTCAAGCGAGGGCGGAAATGGCTTTAAACCTCTTGCTGACTACATTCATAGTCTCGGACTTAAATTTGGCATTCATATTCTCAGAGGCATTCCTCGAGAGGCGGTTCATAAGCGCTTACCTGTTAAAGGCACTCATTTGACAGCGGATGAGATTGCAACCAATACAATTTGCCCCTGGAATTCAGATATGTATGGTGTAAACACAGAATTAGCTGAAGGCCAGCTGTATTATGACTCACTTCTTGAGTTGTACGCATCCTGGGACATAGACTTCATTAAAGTGGATGACATTGCATTCTCTAAGATTTACCCAAATGCACATCTTGATGAAATAAAAGCGATAAGAAAAGCAATTGATAAGGTTGACCGAAATATTGTCCTGTCCCTGTCTCCTGGACCTGCACACCTAAGAGATGGCGCATTCCTGCAGCAAAATGCCAACATGTGGCGTCTAACAGATGATTTTTGGGATGAATGGCCAATGATTCTTGATATGTTTGAACGCTGTAACAGTTGGTCTCCTTTTATCCGACCAGGGAACTGGCCTGACTGCGACATGCTTCCGTTAGGCCGCATAGCTATTCGATCCGATGAAAGAGGCTTATCTGAACGCGATACGCGGCTATCTAAAGATGAGCAACAAACCATGATGACTCTATGGTCAATCTTCCAGTCTCCGCTTATGTTTGGAGGGGATATGACTCAACTGGATGAGTGGACACTAAGTCTTTTGAACAATGAAGAAATAAATGCCATGCATCTTAAGCTAATTAATCAGAAACAGGTCTATCGAGATAATACCTGGGTTATCTGGGAAGCCATGTCTCCACACGATAGCTATGTCGCAGTGTTTAATATCTCTGATACCGTTGCAGTTTTACCTGAAGAACTTAAAAACGAATATCTCCCTGCTTCCGATTATCTTGAATTGTGGAGAGGAAAAGATAAATCGGTTCTGAAAGAGACAGTTAACCCACATGCCAGCTATATTTTTCGTGCTTTGTCTAAAAATTAATGAACACTAGATTGACTTCACTAAAGTCAAATACTATCACTCGGACAAAAAACCGGGCCTCAGGCCCGGTTCTGTTTCCGACATAAAAGTTGCCCTACTCACTCAACCCGCGGTTCTCCAGCATCGGCTCAATCTGCGGGTCATGCCCGCGCCACTGGCGATAAAGTTCTGCTAAATCAGTGCTGTTACCGCGGGACAAAATCGCCTCGCGGAAGCGCTGGCCGTTTTCGCGGGTTAACCCGCCCTGCTCCACGAACCACTGATAGCCGTCATCGGCCAGCATCTGCGTCCACAGGTAGGCGTAATAACCTGCGGCATAGCCGCCGCCGAAGATATGCGAGAAGTAGCTGCTACGGTAGCGCGGCGGTACCGTGGCGAGGTCCATCTGCTCCTGACGCAACGCCAGCGCTTCAAAGCTATCGACATCGCGCGGAATATCTGCCGACGAGAGGCTATGCCAGTGCATATCCAACAGCGCCGCCGCCAGCAGCTCGCTCATGTCATAGCCCTTATTAAACTTCGCCGCGCGCAGCATCCGCTCACGCAGCGTATCCGGCATCGCTTCCCCGGTCTGATAATGGCGCGCATAGTGGGCGAACACCTGAGACTGACTGGCCCAGTGCTCAAAGATCTGCGACGGAAACTCAACAAAATCGCGCGGCGTATTGGTCCCCGACAGACTGGCGTAACGCTGACTGGCAAACAGCCCGTGCAGCGCGTGACCAAATTCATGGAATAAGGTGATGACCTCATCCCAGGAGAGCAGCGCGCTGTGGCCGGCCTTCGGTTTCTGGTAGTTGCAGACGTTGTAAATCACCGGATGCCGGGCGAGCAGCGTGGATTGTTCAACGAAGACATCCATCCACGCCCCGCCGCTTTTCGAATCCCGCGAGAAGTAGTCGCCGTAAAACAGCGCCAGACCTTCCCCGTTGGCGTCAAAAATTTCCCATACCCGGACGTCCGGATGATAAACCGGAATATCAAACCGTTCGACAAAGCGCAGACCAAACAACTGCGACGCCGTCCAGAACACGCCATCCTCTAAAACGCGGTCGAGGGAGAAGTAGGGTTTTAACTGGGCTTCATCGATGGCGAATGTCGCCCGGCGCACCTGTTCGCCGTAGTACAACCAGTCCCAGGCTTCAGCCTTAAAACCGCCGCCCTCACCAACAATCACCCGTTGGATATCCGCCAGCTCCCGTTCCGCTCTTGCCCGGGCGGCCGGGGCTATCCGACGCATGAACGCAAATGCCGCCTCGGGCGTTGCCGCCATTTGGTCGGCCATCGACCAGCTGGCGTAATCCGCCACGCCCAGCAGTTCCGCTTTCCGGGCGCGAATCTCCGCCAGGCGAAGCACCAGCTCGCGGGTATCATTCGCATCGCCCTTCTGATTGCGTTTCCAGCCGGCAGCAAACAGATTTTCACGCGTCTGGCGGCAGCGTAAGGCGAGTAACGCCGGTTGCTGGGTGGTGTTCAGCAAAGGCAGCAGCCAGCGATCGCTCAGCCCTTTTTCCCGCGCGGCATCTGCGGCTTCAGCAATCTCTTCATCGCTGAGTCCGGCTAACTGCTCCGGGTCGTCAACCACCAGACCGCCGGATTTAACCGCCGCCAGCAGCCGCTGCTGAAACTGACTCTGCAAAGCCGCAGCCTGGGTATTCAAAGCCCGCAGCTCCGTTTTTTGCGCATCGGCCAGGGTCGCACCGGCCAGCGTAAAACGCTGCCAGGTGATCTCCAGCAGCCTGCGGGACTCGCTATCTGGCGGCAAGGTGTCACGCTGCTGCCATACCTGCTTCACGCGCTCGAATAGCGCCGCGTTAAGCCAGATATCATTTCCCAGATCCGCCAGCTCAGCAGAAAATTGCTCATCAAGCGCCTGGATCGTCGGGTTGGTATGCGCCCCGGCCATGGCAAAAAATACCCGGGTAACGCGCGCCAGCAGCTGCCCGCTCTGCTCGAGCGCGACCAGCGTGTTGGCAAAGTCCGCCGGCGCCGGATTATTTACTATCGCGGCAATCTCTTCCCGCTGACGGCGAACGCCTTCATCAAAGGCCGGTCGGTAATGGGTATCGTCAATCAGATCAAACTGGGGTGCCTGATAAGGCAACAGACTGACGCGCAAAAAGGGGTTATTGTCGGCCATCATCGTCTCCTGGACTCGGTAATCCAGTAAGATTAGGCAACTCATTGATTGACCGCAATGATTTCCGCCTGCTGGCGAGCGGCGCTACCCGAACGCGGTCATAACAAAAAAAAGAAAACGCCGGCCACCAGCAGCGCGCCCGTTACGCCAAGAATATCGATTGCCGTGCTGATTATGGTGGCGTGCGTCGGAATGCTCTCTTCTTCTTCCCATTCGTTCATCGGAACCCTCCTCAGGCAAAAAAGCGCCGCCGCAACGGGCCGGCGCGACAAGGATTTAGGTGTCAATCCTGTGCTCTTCTGTCGTGTGGCGGCAGAATAACAATCCCCATAATGTCGTCGATGATCAATTCATGCCATGAATGCTTTCTTGTTTATTTTTCCACAAGGTTCGCATAACTGACCAGCCGGCCACCTCTTTTCCGTTAGCCAACAGCGCCGGTTCGCCCACTCTTGCCACAGCGATGTTTATCCCGGCGGAAAGGCGCTCATCCGCGCTCGCCGTCGCAATTACCTGTTTTGGAAACGTATTGCTTGTTCCACGGATGTAGACTCTCTTTTCTTTTGTAGCTACAGTGCTGGTAACGAGCGGTTATCGTCATTGTTTAATCTTTTTCTCCGGATTGGGTCCTTTGGCGCGCAGCAATACGCCGGCGAACCGTTTTTACGCAAAATATTAAGCAAGACGGTATGGAAAGCCCCGACATAAGACGGCTGGGGCATGATGAGAACATTGACAGGAGCGATAATGATTATTCTGATTACCGGGGCAACAGCAGGTTTTGGTGAAAGCATGACTCGCCGTTTTATCGCTAATGGTCACAAGGTGATCGCCACCGGGCGTCGCGAAGAGCGCCTGAAAACGTTGCAGGATGAGCTGGGCGCGAATCTCTACATCGCGCAGCTGGATGTCCGCAACCGTGCCGCGATTGAAGAGATGATTGCCGGACTACCGGCCGAGTGGCAGGCCATCGATGTGCTGGTCAATAACGCCGGTCTGGCGCTGGGCCTTGAGCCGGCGCACAAAGCCAGCGTCGAAGACTGGGAAGACATGATCGACACCAACAACAAAGGGCTGGTCTATATGACCCGTGCCGTGCTGCCGGGTATGGTTGAGCGTAACCGCGGTCATATTATTAATATCGGTTCCACCGCCGGCAGCTGGCCTTATTCCGGCGGCAACGTCTACGGCGCGACCAAAGCCTTTGTGCGTCAGTTCAGCCTGAACCTGCGTACCGATCTGCACGGTACAGCCATTCGAGTGACCGATGTAGAGCCCGGCCTGGTCGGCGGTACTGAGTTCTCTAACGTCCGTTTTAAAGGCGACGATGCTAAAGCGAGTAAAGCCTACGAGAATACCCAGGCATTAACAGCGGAAGATGTGACCGAAGCGGTATGGTGGGTCGCCACCCTGCCCGCGCATGTCAATATCAACACGCTAGAAATGATGCCGGTCAGCCAAAGCTTTGCCGGCCTGAGCGTCCATCGCGCGGGCTAAAACCGGCAGCCCGGCCGCTTTGCGGCCGGGTATGGGCGAATGGACAAATAACGCGTAAAATAGCGCATATCCCCCAATAAAAGTAACCATCAATGGCCGCAGAATTGCAACTTAATCCGACACAGCCTGTAAACCAGCAAATTTATCGTATCCTTCGCCATGATATCGTTCATTGTTTGATCCCGCCGGGTACCCCGCTGTCTGAGAAAGAAGTGTCTGTGCGTTTTAGCGTTTCCCGCCAACCGGTGCGTGAGGCTTTTATCAAACTGGCTGAGAATGGTCTTATTCAAATTCGCCCGCAGCGCGGCAGCTATGTCAATAAGATCTCACTGTCTCAGGTGCGCAACGGATGTTTCGTTCGCCAGGCTATCGAATGCGCCGTGGTGCGCCGTGCCGCCGGAATGATCACCGCTGAACAAATCTATCAGCTTGAGCAAAATCTTAACCAGCAGCGTATTGCGGTTGAGCGTCAGCAGTTAAATGATTTTTTTCAGCTGGATGATGAATTTCACCAAAAACTGTCGCTGATTGCCGACTGTCAGCTGGCGTGGGATACCGTCGAGAATATTAAAGCGACAATTGACCGGGTCCGCTACATGAGCCTCGATCACATTACCTCGCCGGAGATGCTGTTGCGCCAACACCATCAAATTTTTCAGGCTCTGGAAAATCGTGATGCGGAAGCGGTCGGCACCGCGATGAATATTCACCTGCATGAAATCAGTGAATCGGTATTATTAATTCGTCAGGAAAACCGCGACTGGTTTAGTGAAGAGTAAATGATTTCGGCGGCAGCCAAATAAACAGCAACGCTGCCGCCCTGATGGCTAAATACGCTAGCGGACAACCAGCACCGGTATTTTTGCGTAGCGCAGAATTGATTCAGCGTTCGAGCCGAGAAGATGCGTGGATAGGCCCGGTGTGCGTGAACCAACAACAATCACGTCAAACTCGTCGGCATTGCCGATAGCCAGTATTTCATCGCGGACATTGCCAAATACTACCCGGGTATGAATCCGCTCAGCCGGAATCGAGAACAGACGGGACAGCGCCTGCATTTTCTTTTCTGACTCTGCTTTCATAAAGGTTTCGAATTTCTGAATATCCGCAGCGAAGCCGCGTAAAACGGAACGACTGCTGTTTGGCAATACGTTTAATAACGTAATTTCGCCCTCTTCAGTCGACGCCAGGAACTCAGCATGACGAACCGCTTTATCACTCAAATCCATTTCAAATACATCGACCGGCAAGAGAATTTTCTTGTACATATGCGGCTCCTTTTTCCGAAGTACTTAATTTCACTGCGCACATCATGACATATTTATTTTCAGTCCCACACAACTAATAACCCTGTAATCTGGCATATTCATTAAAATAAACATCAATTATATATAGTTAGCTCTGGATAGCTAAAGTTATGTATATTCAATGTTCTCGATCAATATTTGCATAAAAGCCACAATAAATATTTTTACCGCCGAAGAAAACACCCTGCCAGGATGTTAACGAACGTGATTGCAAAAATTAAGACACCCGGATGGGTGTCTTAATATTGTTCCACAAGGTCGAGCGGGACGGGAGCCGCTAGTGAGTCTGGGCCCAGGCCGCAACGGTCGCCTTCGCGCCCCGCGCTTTCAACGACAGCCAGGCGCTCGTTACGGCATCGACAAAACGACCGTTCTGCGGCAAATCGCGGCCAAAGATGGCTTCGATACCCAGCAACGCTTTCACTCGTTCCGGCCCCTCAGCGCTGTTCTGGACCGCCTGCTGAATCACCGGCAGCAGCGGATCGCAGATCTCAATCGCCTGTCCCTGCTCATCAACGCCGCCGACATAGCACATCCAGCCCGCGATCCCCATCGCCAGCAGGCTGAAGTCGGTACGCTGCGCGAGATGCCAGCGCACGGAATCCAGCATCCGCTGCGGCAGTTTCTGGCTGCCGTCCATCGCAATCTGCCAGGTGCGGTGCTTCAGTGCCGGGTTGCTGTAACGGTCGATGAGAAGCCCGGCGTAACGTTCCAGATCAACGCCCTGGACTTTCAACGTCGGCGCCTGTTCGCTGAGCATTAAGCTGCGCGCCGCACGGCGGTAATTCTGATCCTGCATACAGTCATTGATATGCTGATAGCCGGCCAGATATCCCAGATAGGCGAGGAAAGAGTGGCTGCCGTTGAGCATACGCAGTTTCATCTCTTCAAAAGGTACGACGTCAGCGACCAGTTCGGCCCCCGCGAGTTCCCACGCCGGGCGACCCGCCACAAAGTTGTCTTCAATGACCCACTGACGGAACGGCTCACAGGCAACGCCCGCCGGATCGCGCACGCCGGTCAACTGCTCAATTTTATCCAGCGTGTCGGCCGTCACCGCCGGCACAATGCGATCAACCATCGTCGACGGGAAGGTCACCTGTTGCGCAATCCAGTCGGCGAGATCGCCGTCAATTGCGCGCGCCAGGGCACAAACCACATTGCGCGTGACATGACCGTTCTCCGGCATATTATCGCAGGACATCACGCTGAATGCCGGCAAGCCTGCAGCTTTGCGCCGCGCCAGGGCTTCAACGATAACGCCCGGCGCAGATTTCGGCTGGTGCGGATTCAGAATATCCGCCGCGATCAGCGGATGCTCCAGCTGTATCTCGCCGGTGGACGGCGAGTGGCAATAGCCTTTTTCGGTAATCGTCAGGGATACAATGGCCACCTGAGGCTCACACATCTTCGCCAGCACACTCTCAAGGCCATCGACCTCTGCATGCATGGCTTGTTTAACCACGCCGACCACGCGGGCCGTCCAGGCATCCGCCGACATTTCGGCAACGGTATACAGGAGATCCTGTTTCTGCAGATCGGCAATCTGCTGCTCGCCGCCAATCAGGTTAACTTCGGTGTAGCCCCAATCGCTGCCCTGTTCTGCCGCCAGAATATCGGCATAGACCGCCTGGTGCGCGCGATGGAATGCGCCAAAACCGAGATGGACAATGCGCGAAACCAGTTTGCTGCGATCGTAGGAAGGAAGCGTTGCCTTGGCTGTTAAAAGCGTGTTTTCCATGGTGACTCTCATTTTTATGATTACTAATCAACCATTCTCGAGGAGAATGCCTCTGTGAGGTAAACCATCTCATGCAATTGGTATGACATCTTTGATTTCCATCAACTACCATACAAGAAGATTTTGCCATTCACAGTCTGTTTCACTACGGGTGAATAGAGGAAATAAAAAGCCGGGTTCCGCACCCGGCCAGTTTGCACGTCGGTCTGTCAACGGTTCAGGTTAACTGACCGCTTCTCACCTCGCGATGTTGAGGAACGGCGTCTGCCGCATCGTCCAGCAAGCTGAGATCGCGGTCCCGCACTTCTGGCATAAGGAGAGCGGAGAGCAAGCCAATAGACGAGTAGCAGATAAGCATGGCAACGATCGGCCACCATGACTCCGTCATATTACAGAAAATACCGGCCAGTACCGGACCAAAGCCTACGGCAACTAAACCACCGGTTTCTTTTGAAATCGCCATTCGCGTAAAGCGGTTACGCGAACCGAAAATTTCCGCCATGGTGATATTTTCAAGCGCAAACAGACCCAGCACAGCAATATTATGGATGACAATCAACGACGCCATAATTGCGCCGACGCTGTAGCTCTTATCAACAATGATCGAGACCATCGGATAGGCCAGTATAATGGCGGTGATATTCACGATAATATAAGGGACACGGCGACCGATTTTATCGGATAACCACCCGAGGAGAGGGATGGTGATAAAACCGATGCCGGAACTAATCATTAAAGCATCGGTTGGAATAGCTTTATCAAATAATAAGGCCTGTACCAAATAGCCGGCCAGGAACGTCTGCAATAAACCTGAATTACCCGCCTGCCCGAAACGTAACCCGGTTGCCAGCCAGAAGGATTTACTTTTCAGCATCGCGCCAAAAGTAGTCTCCCGATCCGCCGCGCCGGTTTGCAGCTCGCTTCCCTCGTTGACCTGTTCAAATACCGGACTTTCTTTAAGGTTCAGCCGCAGCCAGATAGCGAATATCATCACCACGGCGCTGGCAAGGAACGGGATTCGCCATCCCCATGCCACCAGCTCCTCCCGGTCAAGCAGGAAAAACATTATCGCCCAGATAGCGGTTGCGCTCAGCGTGCCGCAGTTGGTCCCCATTGCGACCAGCGACGAAATGATGCCGCGTTTCCCCTTCGGCGCATATTCGGCCAGCATGGTACCTGCTCCGGAGATTTCAGCCCCGGCGCCCAGCCCCTGGACAATACGTAAAGTCACCAGTAACACTGGCGCAAAAATGCCAACCTGCGCATAGGTAGGCAACACCCCTATCAGAGTGGTACAAATGCCCATCATCGTAATAGTGATAAAGAGAACGCGTTTACGTCCGATTTTGTCACCCATCCGGCCAAAGATAAAAGCACCGACTATTCGCGCAATATATCCCGCGCCATAGGTCCCCATCGCCAGAATAAGCGCCATTGCGGCTGATTGCTCAGGAAAAAAGATTTCATGAAAAACCAGCGCAGCCCCTAAAGAATAGAGTTGAAAGTCCATAAACTCCAGAGCGGTCCCTAACCACCCAGACACAGCCGCACGGATGAGATCGGCCGTTGTTCTCTCATTATTTACTGTAGTCATCATTATTTTCTCTAATTGTTAGAAGTCGAGCCTGCATTTATTATTAGAGTCAAAAGGTCAGTAAAACCTTACAACAGCTCTTTCTGTCTTTTTCAAAAGTTTCGATAGCGTCGATAATATTCTGATAGTCAAAAACATGAGTAATGAGAGTTTCAGGATCAATTAACCCTTGCTCTAACCACGCCAATACAATGGGGAATTTATGCGCATTCAGCCGCGATGAAAATATAGACAGTTCTTTACCGGTAATACCCTGCTGGGCAACCTGCGAGGGTTCCGTTGAGAATCCCATGAGCACAATTCTGGCCGCCGGAGAGGCCAGCGTCACGGCCTCCTGAAAAATTGACGGATGACAGGCCGCATCAATAATCAGCGTCGGTTTAATGCCTTTATCCTGCAGGCATTCCGCTAATGACGTTTGACCGTTGTTGATCGTCCAGTCGGCACCATTGCGCTTCGCCATTTGCAGGCGTTCGTCGATCTGGTCAGTCACAATCACTTGCTTAACCCGATAGACCCGCTTCAGCACCTGAATCGTAGTTAAGCCCATCGGCCCGGCGCCGAATACCAGCGCGATGTCCTGTGCCGTCGGTTTAACCTGTCCGGTGACGTTGGCAGCAATGGTGAAAGGCTCAACCATCACCGCGTGCCGATCGGGTACCGTATCCGGCACTAACCAGCAATTTTGAGCAGGCACAACCACATATTCGCTAAAACCGCCATCCCGGTGGACCCCCAGAACCACCAGAGAAGTGCAGACGTTGGGTTTGCCCACTGAGCACGGATAGCAATGACCACAGCTAATCACCGGGTCAACGCTCACCCGCTGGCCGACCTTCCTGTCCAGCACCCCATCGCCAACGGCATCGATGATGCCGTAGAATTCATGGCCAATAACGCGGGGGTATTGAGCAAAAGGATTATGCCCGCGGTAGATATGGCTATCGGAACCGCAAATCCCCGCCAGCTTAACTTTTACCCGCACTTCTCCAGGCGCAGGTTCCGGCCTGTCTCTCTCTTCCACCTTCAGCTCATTGGGTTGTCGTATCACGATGCTTTTCATTTTTATCTCCTTACCAGTTCCATAAGGTGCCGTCGTCCAGTCTGGCTACCGGCAGACAGGCGGGCTCATACGGGTATTTTGCTGCCCGTTTTTCATCAAACTCGATACCCAACCCCGGCTTTTCTCCTGGATGCATATAGCCGTTGTCAAAGGTCCAGCTGTGTGGGAAAACCTCCAGCATCTGCCCGGAATAACCCATATATTCCTGGACGCCGAAGTTCGGCACCCACAGGTCAAAATGAAGCGCCGCAGCCATGCAGATCGGCGACAGATCGGATGGCCCGTGCGAACCGGTACGGACCTGATAAAGCGAAGCAAAATCGGCAATGCGGCGCATGCCGGTAATCCCGCCAGCATGGGTGATAGTGGTGCGGATATAGTCGATCAGCTGTTCTTCAATCAGCTGCTTGCAATCCCAGATGCTGTTGAAGACTTCACCGACGGCAATGGGCGTCACGGTGTGCTGGCGAATCAGGCGGAAGCACGCCTGGTTCTCTGCCGGGGTAGGATCTTCCATCCAGAACAGGCGATACTCTTCGATGCTTTTACCAAAGCGAGCCGCTTCAATGGGCGTCAGCCGATGATGCATGTCGTGCAGCAGATGCTCGTTAAAGCCAAACTTTTCACGCACGGCGGCAAACAGCTGCGGCGTAAAATCCAGATATTTCTCCGTTGACCACAGCTGCTCTTCCGGCCACTGGCCCTTGGTCGCCGGCTCGTACGCCTGGCCTTTACCCTTCGCCATTCCATAGGTCGTTTTCATACCCGGAACGCCGCACTGCACGCGAATGGCCTTAAAGCCCATCTCCTGGTGGCGGGCATAGTCCTCCAGTACTTCATCGATGGAGTGCCCGGTGGTGTGGCAGTAAACCATCACGCCTTCTCGCGATGCACCGCCCAACAGCTGATACAAAGGCATCCCCGCCGCTTTCGCTTTTATATCCCACAGCGCCATATCGACGGCAGAAATAGCCGACATGGTGACCGGCCCACGGCGCCAGTACGCTCCTTTGTAGAAAAACTGCCAGATGTCTTCAATGCGGTGCGCATCGCGGCCAATAAGCTGCGGACAGAGATGATCCTGCAGATACGATGCCACGGAGAGCTCACGTCCGTTCAGCGTCGCATCCCCCAGCCCGACAACCCCGTCATCGGTGGTAATTTTAAGGGTGACAAAGTTACGTCCGGGGCAAGTGACGAAAACTTCAGCGGCAACGATCTTCATCTCTGTTTCCTTCCATCCTGACGATAAGTGATCAAAATTAAAGCATCAGACCTACTACCATACAAGTATGAAATTAGAAAAAGACGCGTTCGGTCACATTATTCAGACGAGGTGAAGCGGCGCTAAGGGCCGCTTCTGTAGGCTAATGAATAGGGTCTTTTACAATGAAGAAGTAGCAAAGTGCGCCGGTAAAAGTCACACAGGCGGCAATGACCAGCGCAAGATTGAATGAGTGGGTGGTGTCGACGACCCAACCGGTAACGACCGGGGCAAAAGAGGCAAAAACGAAACTGCCGAAATTCTGAATCGCCGCCACCGAGGCAACTTTCTGCTCACTGACCAGCACCTGTACCAGCCCCCACGCCGAGGTTCCGGCAAAATGAACGCAGAACAGCGCCATCGAGATAAAAGCCACGGCCTGAGCCGGCGATGAGGACTGCACCACCAGCAGCGTGCCCAGCGCGGAAAGCAGCAGACCAACAACAATCGCGGTTTTGCGAGTCTTCGCCAGATCATATCCCCGGCGCGCCAGGGCATCGACGACAATACCATTAACCCACATGCCAACGGCAGCGGCCAGGAAAGGAATGGCCGCCACCCACCCCGTTTTTGCAAGACTGAGTCCCTGCTGCGCCTGAAGGTATCCCGGCAGCCAGGCAATATACAGCCAGCCGGTATAGTTCACGCCCGAAAAACCCAGAATCATGCCCCAGGTCGTCCGGCGTTCAAACAGCCCCAGCCACTCGCTAAAATTCAGCGTCGGACGCGCCTGCACCGGCGCCGCAAGGTAGAGCCGCTCATCCTGCTGCAGATCAAACTGCGCCCGGTTGCGATACCAGGCATACCAGCACAGACCCACCACAATACCCGCCAGACCAATAACCACGAACATCGTCCGCCAGCCCCAGGCAATCTGCATCAGCACCAGCGCTGGCGGCGCAATCGCCTGCCCTAATACCGTCGATGAGTTAAAGATCCCCACGGCCGTTCCGCGCTCTTTCTGAACATACCAGTCGTTGATCGATTTAACGCCCGCGGGCATAAACGGGGCTTCGCCAATGCCAAGACCAATACGCAGGAGAATAAAATGGCTGAATGAGTTCACCATCCCGGTCAGTGCCTGCATTAATGACCAAAAGATGAGTCCGGCCCCGAGCACAATGCGCGGGCCAAAGCGGTCCAACAGCATGCCTGAAGGTAGTTGAGCGAAACCATAGGATAGTGAAAACGCCGACAGCAGCACACCGAACTCGGTCGCACTCAGCCCCAAATCACCGCGAATAGCCTCTCCCGCGACGCTTAACGACGAACGATCGAGGAAATTGACGATGCCAGCGATAAACAGAAGCACCAGCGTCACATTCTGTACCCGGCGAATGCGAGCCGGTTTGGCGCCAGTCTGGCTGGCGAGAGTCTGGATAGCCATAGTTGTTCCTTACTGTAATTGACGATATGCATTTAACAGTAAGACAACAAGCCGACTACCATACAAGAATAAAGGTTAAAATTAGCGTGAACGATCACAGAAGAACGCGCGTTAAGCGCGTCCCCAGCCAGCGACAATAATCAACATGCCGCACAGCGCAATCAGCGCCCCTGCCCAGTCATAATGGCTAAGCTTAACGCCATCGACAAAACGCAGCCACAGCAGCGCGGTGCAGACATACACGCCGCCATAAGCGGCATAAACCCGCCCGCTTGCTGCCGGATGCAGCGTCAGCAACCAGACAAACATCATCAGCGCCAGACCTGCCGGAATTAACAGCAGCGGCGTTGCGCCGCGTTTTAACCATAGCCAGGGTAAATAACATCCGAGAATTTCACAGAGCGCGGTGGCGAAGAAAAGCAGCGTTGTTTTGAACATTAAAGACACGTAAAGAGAGCAGGTTGTTGGCCCATTTTACGCAATAATCTGCCTCTTCCACACTCTTTTGTCGGGTATGCCGGCGAAAAGAGATGTAGTAAACTGCCTGCAGATTGCAGGGGCTCCCCCTTTTTATCACTCAAAGGAAATCGTGATGAAAATGACACAGAACACACGTTACTGCCTGACGGCTATGCTGGCGCTGAGCGCCGTACTCTTTACCGCATCGTCTTTCGCGCAAACCAGCAAGCTGGTGATTGAATCCGGCGATAACGCACAAAGCCGCCAGCAGGCCGCCATGGAAAAAGAGCAGTGGAACGACACCCGCTCTTTGCGTCACAAGGTCAACACCCGCACCGAAAAAGAGTGGGACAAGGCTGACGTCGCTTTTGATGCGCAGGACAACTGCCAGAAAAGCACGAACGTCAACGCGTACTGGGAACCGAACACCCTGCGCTGCCTCGACCGCCGCACCGGTCGCGCTATTGCACCTTAATCCGTCACGCATCCATGGCGCCCGCGGGCGCGATATTTAGCTTTTATCGACAGGAACAGCCATGACCGACGCATACTCAATCAAACTTCGTCCGCTCGAGCGTGAAGACTTACGTTTTGTCCACCAGCTCGATAACAATGCCAGCGTGATGCGCTACTGGTTCGAAGAGCCCTACGAAGCTTTTGTTGAGCTCTCCGACCTTTACGATAAACACATTCACGATCAGAGCGAACGCCGGTTTGTTATCGAATGTAATGGTGAAAAAGCCGGGCTGGTGGAACTGGTTGAGATCAACCACGTCCATCGCCGCGCCGAATTTCAAATCATTATTTCACCGGATTATCAGGGAAAAGGTCTGGCGACACGCGCCGCGAAGCTGGCGATGGACTACGGTTTTACCGTTCTCAATCTGTATAAACTGTATCTCATCGTCGACAGCGAAAATGAAAAAGCCATCCACATCTACCGCAAGCTTGGGTTTATGGTAGAGGGGGAGCTGATTCATGAATTTTTCATCAACGGCGAATACCGCAACACCATTCGTATGTGCCTGTTCCAGCACCAGTATATTAGCGAACACCGCACTCAGGGACAGTCGCTGCTGAAGCCCACGGCTCAGTAGTATTCGATACTGTTTTTGATGGTATAACGACGGGTCAGCGGCGGCTGGACGCTTTCATCGACCACCTGCAGCTGGCAATCAACCGGATTATCGTGGCTATCGTAGTCACAGGTTTGACGCACGTTCCCCAACTGACGATCGTTGAAGGTGCTGGTCGCCGTGTAGTCCAGCTTTTTACGTGGATCCTTCGCCGGCGTGGAGATCACCGTAAAACGCTCATTTTTCGCCACGGTGGTTTTACCGGTCGGATAACCTTCGCTGTCATACTGATAGGTGGCAGTCGTCTCTTTGCCACGCGCGGCCACCACAAAGCCGTTATCATCCGTCTCCCAGATAATGCCGGCCGACGGCAGTTCCGCGAGCTGGCATTTTCCCTGCAGGCGCAGGCGTTTCTCACGGGTGCGGGCGTCAAGATAGAAGTTGGCATCCAGCATCAGCGTCGCGCCGGTATTATTTTCCCGGTCCTCCAGGTCCAGCAGATCAAAACAGCCCTCCCTCGAGAGGCTCGCGCTCACCCGTTTTACCACCTCATCGTGTTCGTCGAGCAGCGTCTGGCTAAAATCTTTCACCGGACCACGCAGCGGATCGAACTCGAACTCATTGGAAAAACTCGCCATTTCCGGCGTAAATGCTTCTGGCTTCTTCTGCGCATCGCAGGCGCTTAGCACCATCACCGCCGATATCAGCAATAACCGTTTTTTCACGCCGAATCCCTTTTGTATACATTGCAATCATATTAGCAAATACAATTGTTTACACCAGTTCTGCTATGCTTAAATCTGGATAACATTAATAAGGAGTCTATGATGAAACGCTCTTTCTGGCTATGCGCCGCGCTGCTGCTGGGTTCAACCTCAGCGCTGGCCGCGCCCGATTCCTGCGAACGCGTGAAGAACGATATTCAACAAAAGATCGTCAATAACGGCGTGCCGGCCTCAGGCTTTACTTTAGCGATCGTGCCCAACGATCAACCCGATCAGCCCGGTGCCCAGGTTGTCGGCCACTGTGCTAACGACACCTTCAAAATTACCTATACCCGCAGCGCCGATTCAGACAGCGACGCCCGTTAACCTCTTATTTTCATTCGAAGGATATTATCCCTGAGTTGACCAGGGATAATATCCTTCTACCCCACTCTGGGTATGATTGCTCCCCCATACACCGGAAAATGATACCGGCGATCTTTCAGCGGCAACACAACGATGGGGTGAGCCATGTCCAGTCAGGAACATTCTGGCGGCGTCAGCCGACGCACGTTAATCAAATCGTCTGCGATAGGCTCACTGGCGCTTGCCGCCGGTGGACTCTCGCTTCCTTTTAGTCTGCGCTCCGCTGCGGCGGCCGTTCAGCAGGCGACACAGAGTGAAGAACGTATCGTCTGGGGCGCCTGTTCGGTAAACTGCGGCAGTCGCTGCGCGCTGCATCTGCACGTGCGCGATAATGAAGTCACCTGGGTAGAAACGGATAATACCGGGATGGACAATTATGGCGACCATCAGGTACGCGCCTGTCTACGCGGCCGTTCCATTCGCCGGCGAATCAACCACCCGGATCGCCTGAATTACCCGATGAAACGCATCGGCAAAGGCGGCGAAGGCAAGTTTGCGCGCATCAGCTGGGAAGAGGCGCTGGAGACAATTGCCGGCAATCTGCAAAGAGTCGTCAAAGACTACGGCAACGAGGCGGTTTACATTAACTATTCGTCGGGAATTGTCGGCGGCAATATGACCCGTTCCTCGCCTTCGGCCTCGCCGGTCACCCGTCTGATGAACTGCTATGGCGGGTCGCTGAATCAGTACGGCACCTACAGTACCGCCCAGATTGCCTGCGCCATGCCCTACACCTACGGCAGCAACGAGGGTAACAGCACCTCGGATATCGAAAACAGCAAACTGGTGGTGATGTTCGGCAACAACCCGGCGGAAACCCGCATGAGCGGCGGCGGCATCACCTGGTATCTGGAGCAGGCCAGAGAACGCTCCAACGCGCGGATGATTGTCATTGACCCCCGCTATACCGATACTGCCGCCGGGCGGGAAGATGAATGGATCCCCATCCGTCCGGGCACCGATGCCGCGCTGGTGGCCGGTATCGCCTGGGTACTGATTAGTGAGAATCTGGTCGATCGGCCGTTCCTCGATAAATACTGCGTCGGCTATGACGAAAAAACCCTTCCCGCCGGCGCCCCGCCAGACAGCCACTACAAAGCCTACATTCTCGGTCACGGCGAGGACGGGACCGCCAAAACGCCGCAGTGGGCGTCGCGTATCACCGGGATCCCCGTCGACCGAATCATTAAGCTGGCCCGGGAAATTGGAACCACCCGACCCGCCTGTATTTGCCAGGGCTGGGGACCGCAGCGCCAGGCTAACGGGGAACTGGCTTCCCGGGCGATCGCCATGCTGCCGATTCTGACCGGCAATGTCGGCATTAACGGCGGCAACAGCGGCGCGCGCGAATCGACCTATACCCTGACCATTGAGCGCCTGCCGGTGCTGGTCAATCCGGTCAAAACCGCCATCTCCTGCTTTAGCTGGACCGACGCCATCGCGCGCGGCCCGGAGATGACCGCGCTGCGTGACGGCGTCAGAGGCAAAGATAAGCTGGATGTCCCGATTAAGTTTATCTGGAACTATGCCGGGAATACCCTCGTCAACCAGCATTCTGATATCAACAAAACCCACGAAATTCTCAAGGACGAGAAAAAATGCGAAATGATCGTGGTGATCGAGAACTTTATGACCTCTTCGGCGAAGTATGCCGACATTCTGCTGCCGGACCTGATGACCGTCGAACAGGAAGACATCATCCCTAACGACTACGCCGGGAACATGGGCTACCTGATTTTTATTCAGCCCGCAACCGCGCCGAAATTCGAACGCAAACCGATCTACTGGATCCTCAGCGAAGTGGCAAAACGCCTCGGCGACGATATTCATCAACGATTTACCGAAGGTCGCACCCAGGAGCAGTGGCTCCAGTATCTGTACGCCAAAATGCTGGCCAGAGATCCCGCGCTACCCACCTATGAAGCCCTCAAAGCAATGGGGATTTATAAGCGTAAAGATCCGGACGGCCATTTTGTCGCCTATCGCGATTTTCGCGCGGACCCGATCGCGCACCCCTTAAAAACGCCCTCCGGCAAAATTGAGATTTACTCCAGTCAACTGGCGGATATTGCTGCCCGTTGGCAGTTGCAGAAGGATGAAACAATCAGCCCGCTGCCGATCTACGCCTCCACTTTCGAAGGCTGGGATGACCCTATGCGCGACCAGTTCCCGCTGCAGCTTTTCGGTTTTCACTACAAAGCCCGAACCCACTCCAGCTACGGTAACGTCGATGTGCTACAGGCCGCCTGCCGCCAGGAGGTGTGGATCAATCCGCTTGATGCCGGGAAGCGTGGAATTAAAAACGGCGATTTGGTGCGCGTCTTCAACCCGCGCGGCGAACTGCGTATTGCGGCGAAAGTCACGCCGCGTATCATGCCCGGCGTTGCGGCCATGGGCCAGGGAGCATGGCATGACGCCAACATGGACGGTGATCGCATCGATCGCGGCGCCTGCATTAATACCCTGACCACCCAGCGGCCCTCTCCGCTGGCAAAAGGAAATCCACAGCATACGAACCTCGTTGACATCGCCAGGGTCGAGGACACGGCGTCATGATCTCCTGGCTGCCAGGGGGCGCAGACGAGCCAACAGCCAGCAAGGAGATCGCCCATGGGTAGTGGATGGCATGAATGGCCGCTGGTGCTGTTTACGGTACTCGGTCAATGCGTGGCGGGAGCGACTATCGTCAGCGGTCTGGGATGGATGTCGCTGACAGATAACTCCGAGGCCCGGCAGCGTCTGGTCAAACACATGGTCTTTCTCTGGCTCATGATGGGGGTCGGTTTTCTGGCATCGGTTCTGCATCTGGGATCGCCGCTCCGGGCATTCAACTCTCTTCATCGCATTGGCGCCTCGGCGCTGAGTAATGAAATCGCCAGCGGCGCCCTGTTCTTCGCCGTCGGCGGCGTCTGGTGGTGGCTGGCGAGGCTCGGCAAACTGCCTGCGGCCCTCGGCCGCCCCTGGCTGCTGCTGAGCATGCTGCTGGGCCTCATTTTTGTGCTGGCGATGACCCGCGTTTACCAGATTGAAACCGTCCCGACATGGTATAGTGGCGGCACGACAACATCCTTCTTTCTGACAATGGCGCTGACCGGGCCGCTGTTCGCCGCGCTGTTATTGCGGGCTGCGAATGTTGAGTTCAACGGGCGTTTTTTCGCCTCCTTGAGCGTGCTGGCGCTGTTTGCCAGCATCGCTCTGGTGATTATGCAGGGCGTTGAACTCAGCGACATTCAGAGCTCAGTGCAGCGCGCCGGCGCGCTGGTGCCGAATTATGCCGCGTTACAGATCTGGCGCATCGCGCTGCTGGCGCTTGGCCTCGGCTGCTGGATCTGCCCGCTTTGCCGGAACAAAACCCCGCGCCCGGCCAGTTTGTTCCTCGGACTGCTGCTGGTTCTGGCCGCAGAACTTATTGGCCGCGGTCTGTTTTATGCTCTGCATATGACCGTCGGCGTGGCGATTGCTGGTTAATATTCAGGCGTGGCACCGTCCCGCCGCAGTAAGGAAGAGTACATGATACAAGCTCACTACCGCGACGCCGTCGCGTTGAGCGCCCGCACCCTGGGCGCCCTGTTTTCATTTTCCCCGGAAAGCGCGCAGGCCGCGCCGCTGGTAGCGGCTCTGCAAGACGGCAGCTGGCAGGCTCAATGGCCTTATCCGCTAGCCGATTCGCTGGTGACCGGGTTCGCCGCCGCCAGCGATGAACCGCTCCCCCAGGCCTGGCAACGCCTGTTTATTGGTCCCTGGGCGCTGCCCGCCCCGCCGTGGGGTTCGGTCTGGCTGGATAAAGAGAATGTGCTGTTCGGCGACTCTACTCTGGCATTGCGGGAGTGGATGCGCGCGAACGGAATTGGTCACGCAACGCAAGGCCAGGAGCCGGAAGATCATTTTGGTACGCTCCTGCTGCTGGCCGCCTGGCTGTGCGAATCCGCGCAGGAGGAGGCGTTTTCGCAGCTTCTCGCCTGGCATCTGCTGCCCTGGTCCGGCCGGTTCCTCGAGGTGTTTATCGCCGGAGCCGAACACCCCTTTTATCATTCCCTCGGACAACTGGCGCAGGCGACGCTCGCCGAATGGCAACGCCAGCTCCCCATTGCCGTCGCCGACAAACCGCTTTATCGCTAAACGCACCGCCATGCCGGGAGAACTGGCATGGCGGCTTTTCAGTGACAACGTCACGCAGACAGATTTTTTAAGCCCCCTCATCCGCCCGCTGTTTCAGCGCAAGCGGCATTTATAGCTTTTGCGTCTAAGCTTATTTCCTATCACAATAAGTCTATGTTTCCTGCTCACCGTAACCTCTGATGCACCGTCTGCACAATTATCCTGATGTTCAGGTCATGTTTCGTCGCCTGCTGATTGCGACGCTGGTCGGTATACTGGCGGCGCTGGCCGTTGCGTTATTTCATTCGGCGATGGCGATCCTGGAAGGGCTTTTTCTCAACGATCATAGCGGGAGTCTGGTCAATGCCGCCGAAGGACTACCCGGCTGGCGACGTCTGCTCACGCCGGCGGCTGGCGGACTGGCTGCCGGCGCACTGCTCTGGTTCTGGCAATGTCGGACCCGTCAGCGCCCGCATGCGCCCACCGACTATATGGAGGCGCTCGATAGCGGAGACGGTCAGTTTGATACCCCCGCCAGCCTGGTTAAATCCCTGGCTTCCTTGTTGGTGGTGACTACCGGCAGCGCGATTGGTCGCGAAGGCGCGATGATTCTGCTGGCCGCACTGGCCGCGTCGCTGTTCGCCCGCCGCTTCACGCCAAAAGCAGAATGGAAGCAGTGGGTCGCCTGTGGGGCCGCCGCCGGGATGGCCAGCGCCTATCACGCGCCGCTGGCCGGAAGTCTGTTTATTGCCGAAATTTTATTTGGCACGCTGATGCTTGCGTCACTGGGTCCGGTGGTGATTTCCGCGGTTATCGCCCTGCTGCTCACGCAGTTGATCAACGGCGGCGCATCGCCGCTGTATCAGGTGGAGTTTCATGAGACGCTGACCGCTCTCCACTATGCGCTGATGCTGGCTACCGGACTGTTAGCCGGGCTTTGCGGACCGCTGTTTATCGCGATGATGAGCTACAGCCACCGCTGTTTTTTACGCATCAGGCTCTCGCCGCCGTGGCAGCTGGCGCTCGGCGGAATGATTGTCGGCCTGCTGTCGCTGATCACGCCTGCGGTGTGGGGCAATGGTTACAGCACGGTACAGCATTATCTGCAGTCGCCGCCGCTGTTTAGCGCCATCGCGGTGGTCTTTGTGTGCAAACTGATAGCGGTGCTGGCCAGCAGCGGATCCGGCGCGCCGGGCGGCGTGTTTACCCCTACGCTGTTCGTCGGGCTGGCGATGGGCATGCTGTTTGCCAGCTTCAGCGGGCTGTGGCTGCACCACGATCAAGGACTGGCAATTATGATTGGTCTGACCGGAATGGCGGCCTTTCTGGCGGCCACAACGCATGCGCCGATTATGTCGACATTGATGATCTGTGAAATGACCGGGCAATACCTGCTACTGCCCGGTTTATTGATTGCCTGCGTACTGGCATCGGTGCTCTCACGGACGTTACGCCAGGACTCTATCTACCGCCATCATGTCGCCGAGCATGGTTAAGTCAATATACTGGCTCAGCTCACGCTGTTCGGCGCGCGGCAGGTAAGGAAGTTCGCCGATCAGCGGCCCAGGCAGCTTTTTACTCAGCACCTCGATGATTTCAGCGTAATGCGCTAAGCCCGGGTTAATGCGGTTTGCCACCCAGCCAATCATCGGCAGACCGTCGTTAGCAATGGCCTGGGCGGTCAGCAGAGCGTGGTTGATGCAGCCTTCCTGGATGCCAACGACCATCACCACCGGAAGCTGCTCCTGGACCACCCATTCTGAAAGCGGACGCAGGTCGTTCATCAGACTCCGCCAGCCGCCGGTCCCCTCAACCACAACGTGATCGACCTGCCCGCTGAGGCGCTGAAGACCATCCGACAGCAGCCCGTAGTTAATCGGGCAGCTGTGCGCCACGCTGCTCTCATCTTCGCTTAATGCTATGGGATTGACAGCATCATACGGTAACGCCAGCGACGACACGCTTTGTAAAATCAGCGCATCTTTGTTACGCAATCCGTCCGGCGTCTCTTTGCTGCCCTTCGCCACAGGCTTGTATCCCGCGACGCTTTTGCCGCTGGCAGCAAGTGCCTGCAACAGCGCACGAGAAACCACTGTCTTCCCGACAGAGGTGTCAGTACCTGTTATAAAGAAACGCTTAAACATCATTAACCCCACAGTTATGTTGATGATTTATACAGAAGAGAAGGAATAAACTGTGGGAAAAGTCTACGCGAAGCCGCCGGATACCAGCTTGAGATAGCGCAATTTTTGGTGTGACTATGAAAAAATGTTAACCCTGTAACAGTCGAATCAGCAGAGATCCGTTATAGAGGGCATCCTTCACCAGCGCTGCGCCGGCCATCGTTCCACGGTTAGAAAACTGCGTGCTTTCAACGCTAATATGCCGGCTGTAGGCGGGCAGAGATTGTTGCCGAATACAATCTGAAATGGCGGGAAATAAGATATCGGCCGCCAGACTAAACGGGGAGCCGATGAGGATTTTTTGCGGGTTGAACAGATTGACCATGATCGCCAGAATCCGCCCGACGTGCTGGCCCACGCCGCTAATAATATCCCGCGCCAGCAAATCGCCCTGCAGCGCCGCCTGGCACAGCCACTCCACGCTCAGCGGCTGCTGATGCAGCATCGAACTCATTGATTTAGTCATTCGTACCTGGGCCAGTTCCAGCACGCTTTCGACGCTGGCGATAGTCTCCAGACAACCGTGGTTACCGCAGTAGCATCGCTTGCCGTAGGGATCGACCTGAGTATGACCGATCTCGACCAGACTGCTGCTGCCCGCATGCAGCAGGCGACCATCGGTAATCACCCCGGCGCCGACGTTATGATCAATCACCACCTGAATGACGTCCCGCGCCCCGCGGGACGCGCCAAACAGCGATTCCGCCATCGTCCATGCGCTGATATCGTGCTGAATATAGACCGAGACGCCGGTGTGGTTCGCCAGAACCTCGCCAAGAGGCAGATCTTTGACCTCTTCATAAAATGGCATCCGATGAATCACGCCGTTTTCGGTATCAATGATGCCCGGCATGGTGACGGCGATGGCGGTCAGACGTTCCAGTTTCTTTTGATGGCGGATAAAGAACTGGTCGATATGCTCAACAACGCGCGTCAGGAACGGCTGTTCGTGCTGGAGCGCCAGCTCGAGCTGCTCCTCAACCACCAGTTTGCTGCTGAGATCGCGCAGCGCAAGGTGAATTTCACCGCGGCTGATTCGCACGGAGAGATAGTGCCAGGCCTCGGTCTCGACCATCAGCCCGACGGCGGGACGCCCGCGGCTCCCCGGCTCCTGGATTTCCGTCTCCTGAACCAGATGCGCTTCGAGCATTTCACGCACGATTTTAGTAATGCTGGCCGGCGCCAGTTGCGCAAAACGCGAGAGGTCGATGCGCGACACCGGGCCAAGCTGATCAATCAGGCGATATACTGCTCCTGCATTGGTCTGCTTTATTTGATCGATATGGCCTGGCTGACTGTCCGCTACCACCATTGACTCCCTTTATTTTCGCGCTTCGAAATAAACTTTTAGCTATGGTGAAGCACTTCGGTAGCACTCGTCAAATTTTTACTTAGCCTTGTGATTTACCGCACGTTTTTGACTGTTTTTAGTCTTAATTATTCACCGCAGCGGCGGCAAGAAGGTATTCACGAAAGCGTTGCGCCGCCTGACTCTGTTCATGATGCTTCGACCACACCAGCCACATTTCCGAAACCGCATCCTGTTCTCTAATGGGTAGCCAGCGCATCTCGTTGAGCTGCACCCGCTTAAACGACGCCGGTAATATCGATACCCCCAGCCCGGAAGCCACCAGGCCGATAATCGTCATCGCCTCGCCCACCTCCTGAGCGATCATAGGCGTCTGACCATAGCGTCGCATCAGCCCCAGAATGTCGTCATACAGTCCGGTTCCGACGTGCGGGTCAAAAAAGACGAACGGTTCGCGGGCCAGTTCGATCAGGCTTACCGCCTCCTGACGCGCGAGGGGATGGTCGCTCGGCACCATCGCCAGCAGCGGTTCGCGCAGTACCCGTTCCCAGACCAGGGTCTCCGGCAGCTGCGTATTGCGCATCAGCCCCAGATCGAGGGCGCCTTCATTCAGCGGCACAATCTGCTCGCGGGTATTGGTTTCCCGGGTCTGGATATGCACGTCCGGGTAGCGCCGGCGAAAGGTGGACAGCGTATCGGAAACCGCCTTGATGAACGGTGCGGAGGAGGTAAAGCCGATGTGTAGCTCCCCGGTTTCACCGTGATGCAGACGGCTTGCGCGCGCCGCCGCATCGTCGACCAGACTGAGAATGTGCCGACTGTCGGCAAGAAACTGGCGACCCGCCGCCGTCAGACTCACGCTGCGGTTGGTTCTGGCGAAGAGGCGTGCGCCAATCTGTTGTTCAAGTATCTGAATCTGCTGGCTTAATGGCGGCTGTGAAATGTTCAGCCGTGCCGCTGCCCGGCCAAAATGGAGCTCTTCGGCGACGGCAATGAAGTAGCGGAGATGACGCAGCTCGATATTCATATCTAAAACGTCTTATTTGAGATTATTAATATATTAGACAGAATATTTACATTTTCATACCCTTAAAATGTGATCTGTGATGTTTCCTAACTCTGTGTTCTCAGCAAGGATTTTTCCGTGAGTCGTACAACTACCGTTGATACCGTGCCGGCAAGCGAGGTCAGCGACAATGTTATATCCCAGCCAAATCAGTTTATTAAGCGCGGTACCCCCCAGTTTATTCGGGTCACTCTCGCCCTCTTCTCCGCCGGTCTGGCCACTTTCGCCCTGCTTTACTGCGTTCAACCGATTCTGCCGGTGCTCTCGACCGAATTTGGCGTGACTCCCGCCAGCAGCAGCGTTTCGCTGTCGATTTCCACCGCGATGCTCGCCGTTGGCCTGCTGTTTACCGGCCCGCTTTCGGATGCTATCGGCCGTAAACAGGTGATGGTCACCGCGCTGGTGCTGGCCTCATGCTGTTCTTTACTGTCTACGATGATGTCGAGCTGGCACGGCATTTTGATTATGCGGGCGCTGATTGGCCTGTCGCTAAGCGGCGTGGCGGCAGTCGGGATGACCTATCTGAGTGAGGAGATCCACCCCAGCGTCGTCGCCTTTTCCATGGGACTGTACATCAGCGGCAACTCGATTGGCGGAATGAGCGGCCGTCTGCTGACCGGGGTTTTCACCGACTTTTTCGGCTGGCGCGTGGCGCTGGCGGTGATCAGCTGCTTCGCGTTAGCCTCGGCCATTATGTTCTGGCGAATCCTGCCGGAATCGCGACACTTCCGCCCGAGTTCGCTGCGCCCCAAAACCCTGCTGATTAACCTGCACCTGCACTGGCGCGATCGCGGGCTGCCGCTGCTGTTCCTCGAAGGATTCCTGCTGATGGGGTCTTTTGTCACCCTCTTCAACTACATTGGCTATCGCCTGATGATGTCGCCCTGGTCGCTGAGTCAGGCGGTGGTTGGCCTGCTCTCCGTCGCATATCTGACCGGGACCTGGAGTTCCCCGAAGGCCGGGGCAATGACCGCACGCTACGGCCGCGGCCCGGTGATGCTTGCCTTTACCGCCGTTATGCTGGCCGGGCTGACGCTGACCCTGTTCTCCTCTCTGTGGCTGATATTTGCGGGCATGCTGCTGTTCTCCGCCGGCTTCTTTGCCGCCCACTCGGTCGCCAGCAGCTGGATTGGTCCTCGTGCGCGCCGCGCCCGCGGCCAGGCATCGTCGCTGTACCTGTTCAGCTACTATCTCGGCTCCAGTATTGCGGGGACATTAGGCGGGGTATTCTGGCATAACTATGGCTGGAACGGCGTGGGTGGCTTTATCGCGCTGATGCTAATGGCCGCACTGCTTACCGGCGTTTGCCTGCACAAACGTCTGCAATAATCTCTCTTCACGTGGCCTTTATCGGCCACGTCTTTCACCACATGCCCAGTACCGACGACGCCCCCAATAGCTCTCTGACGGCATCGATAGACAGCAGTGCAATAAATAGCATAGTGAACGGATTCATAATGACTCCCGAACGACGGCCTGTGCCCAAAATAAGTTTAGCCGCTGCTCAAAAAGAATCCGCTATTCTGACCACATCAATGTGACAATATTTCGATCCTGCTCCCGGCCAGGCGAAAAAACTGGCGCGATAGTCCGTCCCCACCGATCGCTCTGCCGGACGGCCCGGCGAGCCTTGCGTCTCGTGTGGAAGATTGGCGCGGATCAGGATAGTGTAGAGGTCAACGGGCAACGCCTTTCGTTCACTCGCAACAGGCCAAACTAAACATGACTGACAACAAAAACTATCAGCAGCTTACCCGCACTTTCCAGCGTCTTTCCCGCTTCTCGCATCTCGGCGCTATCGCCGGCTGGGATATGTTCGCCATGATGCCGCCGGGCGGCAGCGCCGCGCGAGGCGAGGCTCTGGCGGAACTGGGCGTGCTGCAGCATCAAATCCTGACGGATAAGAGCGTGGCTGAAGCGCTGCGCAACGCACGCCAGGAAAATCTGAACGACGTTGAACAAGCGAATCTGCGCGAAATGACTCGCCAGTACGAACAGGCGGCGCTGCTGCCGGAAAGTCTGGTTGAGGCCAAATCGCTGGCAGGCAGCCGCTGCGAACATGCCTGGCGCAGCCAGCGCCCGGCGAACGACTGGGAAGGTTTCGCCGAAAACCTGCGCGAGGTGGTGAAGTTGAGCCGTGAAGAAGCGGCGATTCGCGCCGGGGCGAAAGGGTGCTCTCGCTATGATGCCCTGTTGGATATTTTCGAACCGGATATGACCAGCGCGCGGCTTGACGTGTTGTTTGCCGATCTCAAATCCTGGCTGCCGGCTCTGCTCGCCAGCGTCGTCGAAAAGCAGTCCCTGAACCCGCCGGTTGCGCCGCAGGGGCCGTTCCCGATCGCTGAACAGCGTGAGCTGGGACTGGAAGCCATGCGGATTCTGGGTTTTGATTTTGATGGCGGGCGTCTGGATATCAGCGCCCATCCGTTCTGCGGCGGCGTGCCGCAGGATGTGCGCATCACCACGCGCTATAACGAAGAGGATCTGCTCAGCGCCCTGTTCGGTGTGATTCATGAAACCGGTCATGCGCGCTATGAACAAAACCTGCCGCGTAAATGGCTCGATCAACCGGTGGCGCTGGCCCGCTCAACGGCGATCCACGAATCGCAAAGCCTGTTCTTCGAAATGCAGCTCGGACGCAGCGATGCCTTCCTGAAACGCCTGCTGCCGGCCGTGCGTCAGCGTTTTGGCGAACAGCCGGCCTTCAGCACTGAGAATTTCATTGCCTGGAACCAGCGCGTCAAGCCGGGTTATATCCGCGTGGATGCTGACGAGGTCAGCTATCCGGCCCATGTTATCCTGCGCTATGAGATCGAACGGGCGCTGATCGATGGTGACATCGAGGTAGACGATATTCCCGCGCTGTGGGATGAGAAAATGCAAAGCTGGCTGGGACTCTCTACCACCGGCAATTATCGTAATGGCTGTATGCAGGATATTCACTGGACCGATGGCGGGTTTGGTTACTTCCCTTCCTACACCCTCGGCGCCATGTACGCCGCGCAGCTGATGGCTGCCGCGAAGCGCGCGTTGCCGCAGCTGGAGGCCAACATTGCCAACGGTGATTTCACGACGCTGTTTGCCTGGCTACAGCAGAATATCTGGCAGCACGGCAGCCGGTTCAGCACCTCACAGCTGATCATTAACGCCACCGGGGAAGATCTGAACAGCGACTATTTCCGCCAGCATCTCAGCGCACGCTACCTGTAAATGCCTCCGTCGCGCCGGGGCACTCCCCGGCGCTCACCGAAATATCCTCGTCTCAGTTTCGGTTGTACATATCGTTACACGCCGATACCAAACACTCACGGAAAGCCAGAAAAGAGAGGCATATAGTTCTTTCAACGGCCCCGCAGTGGGGTTCACTGAAAAAACAATTTCGAGGATATCAGAATGAAAAAAGTATTAGCTCTGGTCGTTGCCGCTGCTATGGGTCTGTCTTCTGCTGCTTTCGCTGCTGACGCAGTAAGCACCACTCAGGCTCCGGCTGCTGCAACTCACAGCACCACTGCCAAAACCACTCATCATAAAAAACATCACAAAGCCGCTGCCAAACCGGCCGCTGAGCAGAAAGCTCAGGCCGCGAGAAAACACCACAAAGCCGCCGCCAAACCGGCCGCCGAACAGAAAGCTCAGGCCGCGAAAAAACATCACAAAGCCGCCGCCAAACCGGCCGCTGAACAGAAAGCCCAGGCCGCGAAAAAACACCACAAAGCAGCAACCAAACCAGTAGCCCAGAAAGCCCAGGCCGCTAAAAAACACCACAAAGCGGCAACCAAACCAGTAGCCCAGAAAGCTCAGGCTGCTAAAAAACACCACAAAACTACTAAACATCAGGCCGCTAAACCTGCTGCACAACCGGCTGCTTAATTCTTCCGGTAAGTCAGGTTAATCATAAACCGGCGCTGTTTCAGCGCCGTTTTTTTCTGGAGGGCACTTATGCTGCGGCGCTATCGTTTTGAGCTCATCCTGATCCTGTTAATTCTCTGCGCGCTGATTGCGACCCGCTTTTTCCTCTACTGAATAAGACGGCGCTTCATCACTCTGCGCAGCGACTCTCCGGCCCGACATCTCACCATGCTGTCACCGTCTACGTTGCTCCTCCTTGCCGCCCCGTCGGATTGCGCGGTGAATACCGCATCAATGCGCTGATTTTCATCACAAGGTCACGCCAGCAGACCGCTGTTCCTCCCGTAGCGAGAAAGCGCTAATAACCTGCCAGCAGCCAGAAATGATACCCCACGCCATACACCCCAAGGATCAGCAAAAAGCAGGCGGCAATTGTCGTTAAGCGATGGGCATGCGCCGGGGCCAGCCAGCGCCGAATGGCGAGGATATAGAACGACAGCACCCCAAGATCGATAGCCACCCAGATGATGCTCAACAGACCAAGGCTCAGGCCAACATCACTGGTAATCTGGATAAACTGCGGGAAAAACGCGGCAAAGAACAGAATGTCCTTAGGATTACTCAGGGCGGTCACGAACCCCGACCACACGCCGCCTCGCGCGGTCGCCGCGCCAGGTGTCACAGGCGACGGACGCAGCATACTCAGAGCAAGCCACGTAATATAGATGGACCCCAGCGCCGCCAACAGCAGCAGAATGTCGGGATGGATCGCCACGGCGCCGGTCAACATTGCCGCCGCAACGGCCATCAACACCAGCGACGCGAGATTGCTGCCTATCATCGTACGCACTGCCGATGAAGCCCCGTCTCTGGCGGCGCAGCCGGTCACCAGTAGCACCACCGGCCCCGGCGTAGCAATCAGCGCCAGCACCGTCATGCTGTATCCCGCCATCAATGCATAGTTCATGATACTGACTCACTCTTTTTTTTCAGGTCAGCGCATTTTCTATTTAGATTTCAGGATTGAAAAACGACAAATGGTGAGTTTGAATGTGAGTTTAACTCAATATAGAAAGCTGACCGATATGTCGATGCCGCCGCTGTATGCCCTCCGCGCTTTTGAAACCGCCGCCCGCCTTGGCTCCTTTAGCAAAGCCGCTGCGGCGCTGCACGTTACCCCCGGGGCGGTCAGCCGCCATATCAGCACGCTTGAGGCCTGGTTTGACTGCCAGCTGTTTACCCGTCAGGGGCCAAAAGTGGTGCTCACCGACGCGGGAAGGCAGCTCGCCAGCGCGCTGGCGGAAAACTTTGCCGCCATTGACAGCGCCTGCCAGACCTTGCGCCATCAGGCGGGCAAGCTGCGGCTGAAATCGCCGTCGACACTCACCATGCGCTGGCTGCTGGATGTGTTACAGCGCTTTCGCCAGCAGCATCCGCGACCGGTCATAGAGATGAGTGAGCAGCGTGTGGATGGACAGAGACAGCGTAGACTTCAGCCGCGAGCCTTACGATTGCGCGATTCTGCTCGGCGATGGTCATTTCGGCGAAGAGACCTGCCACAGGCTGTTGTTTGCCGAATGGCTGGTTCCGATCTGCGCCCCGTCCATGGTCGAGGCCGCTCGCCAGAGATTATCCGCCTGCCCGCTGATTCATCCGACGACCGATCGCCGGGACTGGCGACGTTGGCTACAGCATGCCGGAGCGTTATCGCAGACCGGGATAAACCAGGGAATCGTCTTTGATAGTCTGGAACAAGGCACGATGGCGGCCATGAGCGGGCACGGGGTCTCGGTGGGCGATCTCTTTTTGAGTCTGCAAGCGATTCGCAGCGGCCTGCTGGCGCTTCCGTTCCCGCAGGCCGTTGCCACCGGCGAGGGCTATTACCTGGTGTGGCCCAAAAAGAGGCTTAATCCACAGCCTGTCGCCCTGCTGTATCACTTTTTACTCGAACACATCCCGGCGCCGTTCCCGGATGGATTAACCCGCCTGGGTCAGCCGCCAAAGTGACAGCGATCCTGGCGGTTTACATAACATGTACCGCCTGCACAACCAGATATCCCGCCGCGCCCCAGATAAAAACCGACGCGAGAGAAACATAAACTAACGCACGAATACCTTTTTTAGACATACATCCTCCCGAAACCGGAGATAAGAATTAGCGGATATCATCGCCGGGGTAACATCTCTGTTTGTTCAACGGCAGAGAGGAATAACAATATTTGCGGTGAGAAAATGTTTCACATTGAAAGCAACTGAGAATGCTGTAAAGAAGTGCATTTTCCGCTGAAGAAATGTCTGTTTTTACTGTTCGCCGTCGCGGTCTGCGCATGACACTCCCGATCCCTCCGCACGGCCCGCTTGCCTGTTTTTCGTCTGATTTGGTACTTTCCGTAACCCGATTTATGTTGCTTCCGCTAGCGCTTTCTGCGGAAATAACGCGATGGAAAGATGCGTGCTAACCGGTTGAGTTATCTTCATTCTTCCGCCAAAAAGAGCCGTTTTGAGGTAATTTTGTCCGCCGTGGGCTTTGATTAAAATTACTCTTAACTTTCATAAACTTAAATCTCCTGCTACTGTCAATATAGACAAAATCATCCCGGCGGCTTCATTCGCATGAAGTACGCAAAAGGATGCAATGTAGAAACATAATTTCTCCCCAGAGAGTGATATGCGTAGAGACGTACTGTTATTGCTGTGTTCATTTTGTTTGTTGTCCCCGTTTGCTCACGCTGATGATGACAGCATGAGTGCGAAAGATATCAAGACGCTTTTTTTCGGTCATGACGATCGCAAACCGGTCAACAATCCTGCCGAGGAACCCTGGGATGCCATTGGTCAATTAGAAACGGCCAGCGGCAATCTGTGTACCGCCACGCTCATTTCGCCGCATCTGGCGCTGACCGCCGGTCACTGTCTGCTGACGCCGCCAAAAGGCAAGCCGGATAAACCCGTTGCGCTACGCTTTATTTCCCGCAAAGGCGGCTGGGTGTATGAGATTCACGGCATTGAAGGTCGCGTCGACCCGTCGCTGGGTAAGCGGCTCAAAGCCGATGGCGACGGCTGGATTGTCCCGTCGGCGGCTGCGCCCTGGGACTTTGGCTTAATCGTTTTACGCTACGCGCCGGGCGGCATCACGCCGATCCCGCTGTTTAGCGGCGATAAAGCCGATCTCACCGCCGCGCTGAAGGTATCTGAGAGAAAAGTCACCCAGTCCGGCTACCCGGAAGACCATCTGGATAATTTATACAGCCATCAGGACTGCATTGTGACCGGCTGGGCGCAGACCACGGTGCTGTCTCATCAGTGCGATACGCTACCCGGCGACAGCGGTTCGCCGCTGCTGTTGAAAACCGATACCGGCTGGCAGGTCATTGCCGTACAGAGTTCAGCGCCCGGTCCGAAAGATCGCTGGCGGGCGGATAACCGGGCGATTTCGGTGACCGGTTTTCGTGACAAGCTGGAAGCGCTGGCCGGTGAGTAAACGATCAGCCCTGCTGCTGGCGCAGCTGTAGCAATGATGTGATCGGCATCGGTTCGCTGAAGTAAAAACCCTGCAACCGATCGCATCCCGCCCGCCGCAGCAGCGCCAGCTGCTGCTGATTCTCAACCCCTTCGGCCACCACCGTCATTCCCAGCGCTCCGGCGATACGCACGGTCCCGCGAACCAGTTCCGCGGCCTGGGTATCTACATCCACCAGCCCGGCCAACGATTTATCAATTTTAAGCGTGTCGAAGCGAAAACTGCGCAGATAGCCGATGCTGGAATAGCCAATGCCAAAATCATCCAGCGCAACCGCGGCCCCCAGCGCTTTCAAATTTTCAATCGCCGCAAGGGCGCGGGCGGGATTTTCCATCACATAGCTCTCGGTTACCTCGATTTGCAAACGGCGGGCCGGAAAATGGCAGCGGGCGAGCACCTGGACGACGCGCGTTTCAAACTCCGGGTCGCGAAACTGTGCGGGCGAGATATTCACCGACAGCATCAATTCCCCGATGGACTGAAGATCGCAGCAGGCCCGGTAGAGCGCAAACTGCCCCAGCGCATAAATCAGACCGCTGCTTTCCGCGATGCCGATAAAGACATCCGGCGGCAGCGGCCCTTCCGGCCGACGCGGCCAGCGCAACAGCGCTTCAACCCCCTCCATCACCAGGGTATCGGCGTTAACAATCGGCTGGTACCAGACATCAAATTCATCGTTTTCCAGCCCCTGGCGAATGCCGTTTTCGATATTCAGCTGATACTGCCGGGTATCGTTGAGGGTCTCGTCATACCAGGAGGTACGCCCTTTCCCCGATTTTTTCGAGTGATACATCGCAATATCGGCCCGGCGAAATAGCTCGGTACTCGGACAGGATGCGGGCGTGCCGCTGGCAATACCGATGCTGGCGCTGATGTAAATTTTCCGCTCATTAAGCTTCACCGGCGACTTCAGCATCTCCAGCACCGCCCACGCAAAAGCCGATGCATGATCCACCGCCTGCTCCCCGCTGATGGTCATGGCAAACTCATCGCCGCCCATACGGGCCAGCAGACCGTCGCCCGGCACCCGCTCCTGCAGCTCCCGCGCAATATGGGCAATCAGCGCGTCGCCGACCTCATGCCCGTAGTTGTCGTTGACATCCTTAAACCCGTCGAGATCAATAAACACCACGCACTGGGTCTCATGCTGCGACTTATCGCACTCCTGATTCAATCGCCCGATCAGCGCCCGGCGGTTGGGCAACTGGCTGAGCCAGTCGGTCAACGCGATTTTACGCGCCAGCTTCTCTCCACAGGAGAGTTTGTACAGCCCGAGGCAGCTGAAGAGAATAAACAGCAGGATCAGGCTGGCGGCCACCAGGGCGATAAGCCGGATACTGTTCGACGCCGCATGCGCCGCCTCCGCGCCGGGTAGACGCGGCTGCCAGCTGAGATAGCCAATGATCTCCCCGCCATGGGTACGCAGCGGAATGCTATATTCACCGCTGCCTTCCGTCTCATGCAGGCCGTTAATCTGAAAAGTATTCCCCAGTTTTTGCAGCATCTCGGCATTGATATGCCGGGTGACCACCAGGTAGCGACGCGTATCATCATGCACCTGTAAGCGCCCCAGCGTCGGGCGAATCAGTCCGATACCAATAAAGGCGATGCCTTCACGGGTGCGGGTAATACCGGCGTAGGCGCCTTTGCCGCTGCGCAATGCTTCAGCATGCCGGGCGATGAGCGATTGCAAACCGCTGCCAAAAAAGCGTATGTCGGTTTCGTTAAAGGCCTGGCTGCGAAACGATCCCCACAGCACGCGATAGTGCTGATCGAGCACAAAGGTACCGTCGTAAAGATTGTTGATTTTGAAGCCCGAGCCCCAGGAGTCATACAGCCAGCCGGTATTCAATACCGGGGCGTAGGTTTGTTTAACCGCGTCGTCCCAAATCGAGTTATCCAGTACCAGCGAGAGAACGCGGTTCACCGATGTCTGCACCGCGCCATCCACCGAAAGAACGGAGCGATGTCTGTCGATTTCATTTGTTTTAATACTAATCAGATGCTGGGAAAGATAGATTAAAGAAATAACAGAAACAATGAGGCCGATACCGGCGAGGAAGATCATGACCGAAAGCGTTTTGGCCGAGGGAAGATTGCGCCAGCCAGGCAAATTAACCATTCTTTGTCCTCATCACGGCTAAAGGTAAACGCGCCGCCAGTACTCTTTTTTAAAGAATAATACAGAGAACAAATTTTGCCGCCCGCGGGAGCAGGCGGCATCACATTACGCCAGTTTAATCAGCACCATCCCGGTCACCAGCAATATCACGCCAATCCAGCCTTTATGATTTAAGCGTTGGCCGAACAGAATCCATCCTGCGGCAATCGTGGCGGCAATACCGAAACCGCCCCACAGCGCATAGGCCACCGACAGGTCAATGCCCTTCACCGCCTGCGAGAGCGCGCTGAAGGCACCCAGCACCGCCAGCAGCGACAGTATGCCGTATACTTTACGACGAAAACCGTCTGAAAATTTCAAAAAGACGTTAGCGACAATTTCCAGCACGATGGCCAGCGCCAGCCAGGCGCCGTGAATCCACTCAAACTGTTGCATGGGCCGCCTCCGTTGGCTGCTTCACCGCTTTTTGGGTACCGGATTTAATTAACACGATCCCGACCACCAGCGTCGCCAGCCCCGCCATTTTGATCGGCGAAAGCGCTTCATCAAACAGCAGGACGCTGAATAAAGTGATCAGCAAAATACCGATACCCTCCCACAGGGCATAGGCCACACCGAGGGCGATTTTTTTAACGGCAAAAGCCAGAAATATATAGGAAAGTGCAATCATCACCAGCATTAAAATAAAGCCGGTGTGTCCACCGCTGACGCTGGCCCATTTCATAGAAAGTGTGCCGGTAATTTCAGCAACGATTGCTAACGCTAATAAGATCCAATAAAACATAATCCTTCTCCTGCTAGAGAATATAATCCACCGCGGCTTACAGCGAAGGTAAACCGGAAAAATTCTGAGATTGTTTAGCCGTGCGCAGGGCGCCAGCTCAGGCAGAGAGAAAGGACTAAAGCGCGGAGCGCCAGTGTTGCTCGCCGGCAAAGCGGCAGCCAGGGAAGGAAACGGCAGGGTGAGTCGAAATATACATCCTGAACTGATTGTCCATAAAATTACAATTATCCGCGGTATTGCTTCTCGTCATTGCGGATGAGTATTGTCCTCGGTAGTTACACACAGTAAATTTGTACCATAATGCTACATTATACTCAAAGTCTTTGCACTTCTTTACGTCTGACATTTGATTTTGATTAGCTTTTACTGATGGCAATCGCCATTATGATGGCGCTTCACTTTTTTATTTTCGCCACCGAATTGTTTTCACCACCGTAGACGTTTTAGCCGGCGCAGTCATTCTGCCTGAGCGAGGCAGTTTTTGCTGATTTTACCCCGGCATTCGGGTCTACACTGTGAGGAAAACCGGTCATTTTTTCAGGGACACACATGGCTAAACCCATCATTACGCTTAATGGATTAAAGATTGTCATCATGCTGGGCATGCTGGTCATCATCCTCACCGGTATTCGCTTCGCCGCGGATATCATCGTCCCGTTCATCCTTGCGCTGTTCCTCGCCGTGGTCATTAACCCGGTGGTCCGGCTGATGATGCGCTGTCGGGTACCGCGCGTGCTGGCCATTTCGTTATTAATCAGCGCGATTGTCATGCTGGCGGTGGTTTTGCTGGCCTCATTAGGTACCTCGCTGAATGAACTGGCGCGCACGCTGCCGCAATACCGCACCTCCCTCAGCGAGCCGGTGCAAACCGTGACGCCCTGGCTACAGCGATTTGGGTTTACCGTTTCCGTTGTCGAGTTGAATAAATACATCGACCCCAACGCGGTCATGACGATGGTAACCAGCCTGCTTACCCAGCTGTCGAACGCAATGTCCTCAATCTTCCTCTTGCTGCTGACGGTGGTCTTTATGCTGCTGGAAGTGCCCCAGCTGCCGGCCAAGCTGCAACAATTGATGTCCAGACCGGTGGAAGGTATGGGCGCCATACAGCGCGCGATCGACAGCGTCTCTCACTACCTGGTGCTAAAAACCGCCATCAGTCTGGTCACCGGGATGGTGGTCTGGGGCATGCTGGTACTGCTGGACGTTCGCTTCGCCTTTATGTGGGGGCTGCTGGCCTTTGCCCTCAACTATATTCCAAATATTGGCTCGGTCCTGGCCGCCATTCCGCCTATTTTGCAGGTGCTGGTGTTCGGCGGACTGTACGACGCGCTGGTGGTACTCACAGGCTACCTGGTGATTAACCTGGTGTTCGGGAATATTCTTGAGCCGCGGATCATGGGGCGCGGTCTGGGGCTATCGACGCTGGTGGTATTTCTGTCGTTGATTTTCTGGGGATGGTTGCTCGGACCGGTAGGCATGCTGCTTTCCGTCCCATTGACAATCATTGTCAAAATCGCGCTTGAGCAGAGCCCCGGCGGGCGGAGTATCGCCGTGCTGCTGAGTGATTTAAGTAAATAGATTTTGTTCGCGCTGGCGGTACAAGGCCGCCAGCGGCAGATTTCCCTTCGTCGATGCGTAAACACGCTGCTGTTGGCGAATTTCTCATGCCAGACGATCCCGACCTCAGGGTGCTTCTGACATCCGCCCCCCGCCTCTTCTTAGCGCTGTCTGGCAAAACGAGCGGAGCATCGTCGGCCGACGGAAAGCGTTGCCGACACCCGGCATTTGCGCATTGTCAAAGATGTTCACGCTCATGCAATCAGCTCGATTCCGCCCGGCAACGCATGATATCTCCTGCTGGCACGCCCTCGCATGTCTGCATTTTGCCCTTTAATTCCTCTCCTTCGGGTCCTCCTCTAGCCGACACCTTGAACCTCTGCTTCGATCGCCGTCACATAATTTCCCTTAGAATTATTACTCTCAGGCTAACAATCCTTTATCGGGCTTAATTGATGCGCTGCCCGGCGCGTCGCACACTAACTTCCACACCAGGACAATCAAAACGATCTGTCGAATCAGGAGGTTAATAATGAATGCCGAACAATCGCCGGGGCGCGTCTGGAACCGTCGTCGTACGGAAAAGCAGCGGCGACTGGCCGCCGCGAACGTCTCCGGTAAGGTTATCCCCACCGACCAGCTGGTCGAGGCGCTGGAACATCTGCTGGCACCGGGCGACCGCGTCGTACTGGAGGGCAATAACCAGAAACAGGCCGATTTTCTCTCCCGCATGCTTGCGGAAGTGAACCCGCAAACTATCCACGACCTGCATATGATCATGCCCAGCGTCGGGCGCAGCGAACATCTGGATCTCTTTGAAAAAGGGATTGCCCGTAAGCTCGATTTCTCGTTCTCCGGTACCCAAAGCCTGCGGATTTCGCAGCTGCTGGAAGATGGTCTGCTGGAAATCGGCGCGATTCACACCTACATCGAACTTTACTCTCGCCTGTATGTCGACCTGTCACCCAACGTCGCGCTAATCGCCGGGTATAAAGCCGACCGCAAAGGCAACCTTTACACCGGACCCAGCACCGAAGATACCCCGGCGCTGGTCGAAGCCGCCGCCTTCCACGACGGGATCGTTATCGCCCAGGTGAACGAACTGGTCGACGACGAGTGCGATCTTCCGCGCGTCGATATCCCCGGCTCGTGGATAGACTACGTGGTGGTGGCCGATAAGCCGTTCTTTATTGAACCTCTCTTTACCCGCGACCCGCGCCTGATTAAACAAGAACATATTCTGATGGCGATGATGGCGATTAAAGGCATCTACGCGGAACATCAGGTGCAGTCTCTCAACCACGGGATCGGCTTTAACACCGCCGCCATTGAGCTGCTGCTCCCGACCTATGGTGAACAGCTGGGGCTGAAAGGCAAAATCTGTAAGCACTGGACGCTTAACCCGCATCCGACGCTGATCCCGGCCATCGAAAGCGGCTGGGTGGAAAGCGTCCACTGCTTCGGCGGCGAACTGGGGATGGAAGAGTACATCCGCGCCCGCCCGGATGTGTTCTTTACCGGCGCCGATGGCTCTATGCGTTCTAACCGCGCCTTCTGCCAACTGGCGGGTCAGTACGCGGTCGATATGTTTATCGGCTCCACCCTACAGGTTGATGGCCTCGCAAACTCCTCAACCGTCACCCGCGGACGGCTTTCCGGATTCGGCGGTGCGCCGAACATGGGTCATGACCCGCACGGTCGCCGCCACGCGACCCCGGCCTGGCTGAACATGATCACCGAACCTGACCCGATGCAGCGCGGCAAAAAGCTGGTGGTGCAGATGGTCGAAACCTTCCAGGCCGGCGTGAAGCCGACCTTTGTGGAAAAACTTGATGCGGTAGAGGTGGCGAAAACCTCCGGCATGCCTTTAGCCCCGGTAATGATCTACGGCGATGACGTCACCCACGTGCTGACCGAAGAGGGTATCGCCTATCTCTATCGCGCGGAAAGCCTCGAAGAGCGGCGGGCAATGGTCGCCGCCGTGGCCGGCATCACCGACATCGGTCTGGGCGTCGATGCCAGACGCGTCGCCGAACTACGTCGCAGCGGCAAAGTGGTCTATCCGGATGATATCGGTATTCGCCGCAGCGATGCGACCCGTTCCCTGCTCGCCGCCGGCAGCGTTGCCGATCTGGTCGAATGGTCCGACGGTCTTTACAACCCACCTGCCAAATTCCGGAGCTGGTAATGAAACTCCTGTCACAGACTCATGCCGGGCTGCAGGCCGAGACGCTGGCGTGGATCGCCCGCGACTGCCTGATCGACGAAGCGCGATTAAGCCCGAAGCCGGGTCTGGTGGACAGCCGGGGAAACGGCGCCCATCACGACCTGTCGTTAGATCTGATGGAGCGCTCGGCGCACAGCCTGACCCCGACGTTTCTGCAGCTGGCCCAGCAGAGCTGGCAGCGCCCGGCCGACATCGCCCTGCGCGAAACCATTGGCCGTTTAGGACGCGAAGGCGAACGGCAGATGATGGCGGCCACCGACGGCGTGAATACCCATCGCGGCGCAATTTGGGCTCTGGGATTACTGGTGAGCGCGAACGCGATGTTAAGCGCCAACGCCAGCGCGCAGCAGATTGCGGACACTGCCGCCCTGCTCGCCCGTCTGCCGGACAGCGCCGCGCCGAAGGTCTTCAGCAAAGGGCTGAAGGCGACGCACCGTTACCGGGTACCGGGCGCGCGTGAAGAGGCGCAGCAGGCCTTCCCGCACGTGATGAAACTGGCGCTTCCCCAGCTGTTGCGCAGCCGCGCACAGGGCGCGGATGAAAACGCCGCTCGTCTTGACGCGCTGATAGCAATCATGACCTCGCTCAGCGATACCTGCGTGCTTTCACGCGCCGGAATGGCCGGTCTCAACGCGATGCAGACCGGCGCGCGCGCCGTGTTGCGTGCCGGCGGCAGCGCCACGGTTCAGGGCAGCAAAGCGCTCGCCGAACTCGACGCGCAGATGCTCGCCCTCAACGCTTCGCCCGGCGGCGCCGCCGATTTGCTCGCCGCCACGCTGTTTCTCGACAGGGTCAGCCAGCCCGCGTCTTGCTCATTTTAAAGAGGATGTTATGGAACACATTACATTGTCATTCCCTGCCAGCCGTACCCTCAGCGGTAAAGCTCTGGCAGGCGTCGTAGGCTCCGGTGATATGGAAGTGCTGTTCACCGCGGCCATCGGCGACACGCTCAACATCGATATCACCACCTCCGTAGACAACAGCACTCACCGCTGGAACGCGCTGTTTGACCGTCTGAATCTGATCAACGGCCTGCCTGCGGGCACGCTGATTATTCACGACTTCGGCGCGACGCCGGGCGTGGCGCGCATTCGCATCGAACAGGTTTTTGAGGAGGTTTCCCATGCGTAACGACCGCAGCTTTATTGAATTACGCGCCCGTGAACGTGCCCGGACGCTGCTTGATCAAGGCAGCTACCGCGAACTGCTCGATCCGTTCGCCGGCATGATGTCGCCGTGGCTCGCGCCGCAGGGCGTGGTACCGCAGTCCGACGACGGCATGGTGGTCGCTCGCGGCACCATCAACGGCCAGTCTGCGGTGGTCATTGCCATCGAAGGTACCTTCCAGGGCGGTAGCATGGGTGAAGTCTCCGGCGCGAAAATGGCGGCGGCACTGGAACTGGCGGCCGAAGACAACCGCAACGGCATCCCGACGCTGGCGGTTCTGTGCCTCGAAACCGGCGGCGTGCGCCTGCAGGAGGCCAACCTCGGCCTCGCGGCGATTGCCGACATTCATGCGGCGATTGTGGACCTGCGGCGCTACACCCCGGTGGTCGGCATTATCGCGGGCACCGTCGGCTGTTTCGGCGGGATGTCTATCGCCGCCGCCCTGTGCAGCTATCTGATTGTCACCCGCGAGGCGCGTCTGGGTCTCAACGGCCCGCAGGTTATCGAGCAGGAAGCCGGAATCGAAGAGTACGACTCCCGCGATCGCCCGTTTATCTGGAGCATGACCGGCGGCGAAATCCGTTATGCAAGCGGGCTGGTCGATGCGCTGGTCGGTGACGGCATCGATGCGGTGAAATCGGCAATGAATGAGGCCATTGCCAAAGGCGTGCCGGCACAACACCGCAGCGATAAATATGCGGATTACCTGGCCCGCCTGACCCACTTCGATACCCGCCAGCAGGCGGATACCGCGCAGATCAAACAGCTTTTTGCCCGGGAGGTGAAATGATGACTCAGTCCAATAGCCGTGGGGCCGTATGGCTGGAAAAACTGGCGCCGAACGCGCCGCGCATGAACGGCCTGTGCCCTTCAGTACAGGTCGCTGACGGTGAACTGAACGGCGCAAGCGTGCGCTTCATCGCCGTGGTGCCGGATGCCAACAACCACTACCCGCGCGCCGCCAAAGGCGAAGTGGGTCTGCTGGAAGGCTGGACGCTGGCGAAAGTGGTCAATGAAACCATCGATGCCGACGCCAACAGCGACGTAAAACGCCCGATAGTGGCGGTCATCGACGTCCCAAGCCAGGCCTATGGCCGCCGCGAAGAGGCGTTCGGTATCCACCAGGCGCTGGCCGGTGCCGCAGGCGCGTATGCAAAAGCGCGCCTGGCGGGTCATCCGGTGATCGGCCTGATCGTTGGTAAGGCAATGTCCGGCGCGTTTCTGGCGCACGGCTACCAGGCTAACCGCCTGATTGCCATCAACGACAAAGGCGTGCTGGTGCATGCGATGGGCAAAGCGTCCGCCGCGCGGATCACGCTACGCACCGTCGAGGCGCTGGAAAAACTGGCGGCGACCATTCCCCCCATGGCCTACGACGTCAGCAATTACGCCACGCTCGGTCTGCTCTCCGACCTGCTCAATCTCAGCAATCCGGATGCCCCGTCTGATGCTGACCTGGCACTGGTGGAGATCAGCGTGCAAAAGGCCATTTCCGATGCGCGCAAAGACCCAACGCTGAAAAACCGTCTCGGCGCGGAAAATCGCCGTAGCTCAGCCCTGGTCCGCGAGCGGATGCGCGCCAGCTGGTAACGGGCAACATCAGAAGTACGTAAAAAAAGACCTGCCGAAAGCGGCTACCGTCGGGCGCAGCATAGCGCCCACGGCTCGCGGCTTTTAGAAAACTAAAAACATCGCAATTAGCCCAATACGCTGAATCATTCACGCTGGCCCAAGGCGGCAGCTGAGTCAATCCCCATGAGCTGAGTTGAGTCAGTGACCGGGAGCCGGGAAGGCAGCCAACGCACAGGCAGCGTGAAGGACGACGCGTATCTCTTTTTTTATCTACAGGTGAGTACTCTATGACTTATGTAATTGTTCATGCCCTGGCGCCGATTTTTCTCATCATGCTGCTGGGCTTCTGGGCCGGCAAAGCCAAAATGGTCGACAATAAAAACGTGTCGCTGCTGAATATCTTCGTGATGGACTTTGCCCTGCCGGCCGCGCTGTTCAGCGCCACCGTACAGACGCCGTGGGCGGGAATCGTCGCGCAATCCCCGCTGATTGTGGTGCTGACCGGCGCCATGTGGGTGACCTATGCGGCGATCTACTTCCTGGCCACCGGCGTGTTTAAAAAGTCGCCGCAGGACGCGGCGGTGCTGACCCTCACCGTGGCGCTGCCGAACTATGCCGCACTCGGCCTGCCAATACTCGGTAGCGTGCTGGGCGAAAGCTCCGCCACCTCGCTGTCCGTGGCGGTATCCATTGCCTGCGGCTCGGTACTGATGACCCCGTTTTGCCTGCTGATCCTCGAACGTGAAAAAGCGCGCGCCGCCGGGGAAAACAGCGGTTCTACCCTGGCGATGCTACCGGTGCTGATGTGGCGCTCGCTGAAAAAACCTATCGTCATGGGCCCGCTGCTCGGCGTGATCCTTTCGGCGATTGGCATCACCATGCCAGACCTGCTGCTGGCGGCGATCAAACCGCTGGGCCTCTCAGCAACGGCTGCCGCGCTGTTCCTGACCGGGGTCATTCTGTCTGCCCGTAAGCTGAAGCTGAACGCGATGGTCGGCATCGCAACCATCGCCAAGCTGCTGATCCAGCCGTTTATCGCCTGGGGTATCGTTCTGGCATTCGGGCTGCACGGTTCGGTGGCGATCACCGCTATCCTGATGATTGCGCTGTCTGCCGGTTTCTTCGGCGTGGTGTTCGGCAACCGCTTTTGCGTCCAGTCACCGGATGCCGAAGCCGTGCTGCTGTTGAGCTCCGTTCTGTGTATCCTGTCGTTACCGCTGTTTATTACTCTGACTTCCGGACTCTGATATGACCTTTACCCCGCGCCCGCACGATTTACTGTGGCTGAACAACGCCAACGCCTTACTGACCGTTGAGGAGGCGTGGGTGGCCACCCAGTGGCACCCCGGTTTGCCGGTGGTGGTGCGGCGCGATGTAAATGAAAACCATGATATTCCGGTGGGCGTGCGCGGCATGAAGCGCGAACAGCGCGCCGCCGGATGGGTGAAGGCAGAGGCGGTTTCCCGGGTGGTGACGCCGGAAGCGCTCACCGACCGCGAACGCCTGCTGCACTCGCCGTTTGTTTCCCAGCCGCCGGTTCAGGCGGCTATTTTACTGACGACCTTCGCGTGGCCGTGGCTGTGGGGCATTACCGGCAGCACCGGCTATGCGCTTGCCAGCGAAATTCCCGTTCTGCACGCCGACAGCGATCTCGATTTGCTGATCCGCGCCCCTATGCCGCTGACCGGGGATGAGCTACGGCAGTGGCAGACGCAGGTTGCGAAACTGCCGTGTCGGGCCGACACCCAGATTGAAACGCCGTTCGGCGCCTTTGCGTTGAATGAATGGCTGCGCGATGGCCACGTATTGCTGAAAACGTCCCGGGGCGCGCGCCTGACCACTACGCCCTGGCACAGGGAGGAAGCATGAAAATTCTCTTTACCTTTCCCGGTCAGGGAAACCAGCGCCCGGGTATGCTCGGCGTCATCCCTCACCGTGAGGCGATCCTCGCCGAGGCCCGCAGCGTACTCGGGGAAGAGATCGTCACCTTAGATAGCGTCGAGGCGCTCAGGCACACCCGGGCCGTGCAGCTGTGCCTGCTTATCACCGGCGTCGCCTGGGCGCGGGAACTACAGCGCCAGGGGGTCCAGCCGGATATCGTCAGCGGGTTGTCGATCGGCGCCTTTCCTGCCGCAGTCATCGCCGGGGCGCTGGATTTCGCCAGCGCACTGCGCCTGGTGGCGCGACGCGGCGATTTAATGGAACAGGCCTATCCGCACGGTTACGGCCTGACCGCGATTATGGGGCTGACGCGGGATCGGGTGGAGGCGCTGCTGATCGCGGGAGAGACCTACATCGCTAACCTCAATGCCGACACGCAGATTGTGATTGCCGGCACCGATGAGGCGATGGCGCGCGTAGCGCAGAAAGCGCTGGCCATCGGCGCCACTAAAGCACAGCGGCTGGCGGTCAGCGTTCCCTCGCACTGCGCGCTGCTGGACGCCCCGGCAGCCGCGCTGGCGCAAGCCTTCACACAGGTCTCGTTACAGCGCCCGCGCTGCGCTTACCTGAGCGGTTCCACCGCGCGGGTACTGTGGGATCCGCAGCGGATCGCCGACGATCTGGCGATGAACATGGCGCGGACGGTACGCTGGCAGGATGCCGTCGTCGCCGCCCAGGAGCGCGACGCCCGACTGGCAATAGAGATGCCGCCCGGCGGTATACTCACCTGCCTCACCCGCCAGGCGGGCTGGCAGGGAGAGAGTCTGGCGCTTGAGAGTAGCGGCGTGGCGGTCGTGCGTCATCTGGCGCAGCGGCTTAACGGTTAAGACTGCGGGCGTACATTCGCCCTTCTGCCGCCAGCGCCAGCAGATCGGCGTCACGTTCACGATGGTGGGCATAGACGATAGAGATCAGCTGGCGCATCTGGTAGGGTTCCGCCAGCTTTAACAGCTGCACATCGTTTTCATACACTTTCTTCATGCGTCCTGGCAGCAGCGCAAAACCGACGCCGGCCTGCACCAGGCTAATCATTGAGAAGATATCGTTCACCCGGGTCACAATTTCGGGTTCGAATCCCGCTACCTGAAAGGCTTCCTGGAACCCGGCATAGGTGGCAAATCCTTCGGCCAGCGAGACAAATTTGCGGTCTGCATAGTCGCGCAGGTCGGCAGGCAGCACGCTGTCGAGTTTTTCCGCCGCCGGTGCGGCGAGGAAAATATCGTCTTCAAACAGCGGGACCACATCAAAGGCAGTATTACTGAACTCCCCTTCATTGGTCGCGATCAGAATGGCGTCGAGAGCATCGTCTTCCAGCATATCCAGCAGCATCTGGTTGGATCCCATGGTCAGATCGAGCTCCAGTTCGGGCCGTCGTAGCTTCATACCCATAATAATTCGCGGCACCGTCTCAAGAGTTAGCGAGTAGAGTGTGCCAATGCGCAGACGCCCCTGGCCGACGCCGGCCACCTTGCGCGTCGCTTCTAGCCCACGGGTCATTAAACAGGTGACATCCTGGCAATACTCCAGCAGTGTCCAGGCCGCCGGCAGCGGCAGTAAATTTCGCCCCTTATGTACAAACAGCGAACAGCCAACCCCCTCTTCAAGGGTATGCAGCGCCCGATGAACGCTCACCCCGCTGAGCTCCATGGCTTCGGCGGTTCTGGCAATATTCCCCTTAACCATAAACATCATAAATACCGACAGTTTGCGGAAGGTTATCTCCTGATTAATGTCGTCTTTCATTATTTTCGCCCCGCATTTCCGCTTTTTTCTTGTCAATTCAAGCCAGTATAACCACAATCCGCGGCGAAAGTTTTAACGGGGCGCAAGTTCAGGGCCTGTCGCATCTCCTCGCGGCGAGAACCGCTGCCGCCGTCGGTGATAAACCTGAACCGGCCTGAAATCAGGCGTTTAATTCATCAGGCAACGGTGCCGACGGCGTCCAGGCCAGCAGCAGGCTGGCAAGCGTAAAGGCCCCCATAATCCACGTCATCGTCCAGGGTGTACCATCATGTAATCCGGCCAGCAGCAGTGAAGAGACGATTCCGCTGCCATATTGCAGCGAGCCGATGAAGGCCGATGCCGAACCGGCAAACGCCCCCGCCTCATCCAGCGCTGCCGCCGTTGAGGTGGCGGCAATCACGCCGTTCATGGAGAAAAAGAGAAACACGCACAGGGCGATTCCAACGAGACCGCCGTGATGCAATTTGACGCTGAACGCCATCGCCGCCATCGCCAGAGAGGCCACAACCAGCGCCGCTTTGAGCAGATCCCCCAATGCATAACGCTGAACCAGACGGCGGTTAACCAGGCTCATGGTCATCACGCCGAGAATATTGACCGCAAATAGCCAGCCATAGTGCTGCGGTTCAACGCCGAAATAGCGAATATAGACATCCGGCGAACCGGTAATAAAAGCGTAAGCGGCGACGTAATAACAGGTCAGACTCAGGGTATAGCGCATGAAAATGCGATTGCGCAGCAGCTGCCCGTAGTGATGAAACGCCTTCAGCGGCGATCCCTGCTGGCGTCGCTCCGGCGGCAGCGTCTCCGGCAGCCAGCGTAGCGCCAGCAGCATCACCAGACCAATGCCCGCCAGTAGCCAGAAAATGGCATGCCAGCTGGTGACTCTTATCATCTGCCCGCCCATCAGCGGCCCGATAATCGGTGCAATGGCCATCACAATGGTCAGCGTCGAGAGCATCTGCGCGGCGCGGGTCCGGGCAAAGAGATCGCGTACCATCGCCCGCGCCAGCATGGGCCCGGTACAGGCCCCCAGAGCCTGAAAAACGCGCCAGAAAATAATCCGATCGATGCTGTCTGAGAGCGCGCAACCCGCGGAGCCGATGATAAACAGCACCATACCGATAAACAGCGGCGTGCGACGACCAAGACGGTCGCTCACCGGCCCCCAGATGAGCTGCGCCAGAGCAAAACCGATTAAAAAACCGGTAATCGTCAGTTCGGCGTCACCCTGCAATTCCGCCGCCATAACCGGCATGGCGGGCAGATAAATATCGGTGGATAACGAAGCGAACGCCATCAGCCCGCTTAAAATCAAAATAAACAGCGGTCCGCTGGCGGCGTTTTTTTGCGGCACAGTCATGTGAGATATCCGTCAGGAGAGAGTGATACAGAGCGAGGTATGTTAACGAGAAAGGAGCGACGAATAATCCCCTGCCACCGTATCGAGGTTATGAGCCGCATTCATGAATAGGCGCCGCAGAGGGTACGCCGCGTGGATGGCAGGCGTATCCGACAAAAAAATGCCAGCTGGCGATAGACCAACTGGCATGCTTTGTGACGGACGTTATGTCAGATTACAGCGCCATATCGTGCTGTGCTGACTCCGCAGGTTTTGCCTCGGCCGGCTTCGCGGTAGTCACCGCTGGCTGAGTCTTGCTCATGTCGATGACCGGCGGTTTCACCAGCTGCAGCGTCGCGGCGGTATCATTCCACACCTGCTGCGTCAGCGCCGGGTTATCGTTCAGCTTCTGCCCGTAGCTCGGTACGATAGCATGAATGCGGTTCTGCCACTGCGCAGAAGCAAACTGCTCCGGGAACATCTGCTTAAGGACGTTAAGGGTGATCGGTGCCGCGGTGGATGCCCCCGGTGATGCCCCCAGCAGCGCCGAGATGGTTTTCTGTTGATCGACCACCACTTCGGTACCCAGCTTCAGGACTCCGCCCTTGTCGGCATCTTTCTTGATAATCTGCACGCGCTGGCCGGCCTGGATCAGTTTCCAGTCTTCTTTACGCGCGTCCGGATAGTACTCTTTCAGCGCCGCAAAGCGGTCATCATCGTTCAACATCACCTGGCTAATCAGGTATTTCACCAGATCGAAGTTGTCGAGCCCCACGTGGGTCATCGGCAGTACGTTATCGGTAGTGGTGGTGCTCAGCAGGTCCATAAAGGAACCATTTTTGAGGAATTTGGTCGAGAAAGTCGCAAACGGCCCGAACAGCACCACGCGCTTACCATCGATGAAACGGGCATCGAGGTGCGGAACCGACATCGGCGGTGCGCCAACGGAGGCCTGACCGTACACTTTTTCCAGATGTTGCTTCGTCACGTCCGGATTTTCCGTCATCAGGAAGGAGCCGCCGACCGGGAAGCCCGCGTAATTATCCGCTTCCGGAATGCCGGTTTTTTGCAGTAATTTCAGCGCGCCGCCGCCGGCACCGATAAAGACATATTTCGCATCGATCGCCTGTTCCTGACCGCTATTGACGTTTTTGATCGTCACGTGCCATGAATTATCGCCATTGCGTTTAAACCCGGTGACTTCAGAAGAGGTCTGCAGCGAGAAATTATTATTTTTCTTCAGGCTGCCGATCAGCTGACGGGTAATTTCGCCGTAGTTGACGTCGGTGCCAACCGGAGTCCAGGTCGCCGCCACTTTTTGTTGCGGATCGCGCCCTTCCATCACCAGCGGCGCCCACTGTTTAATTTGCGCGTGATCGGTGGAGAATTTCATACCCTGGAATAACGTCGTCTGCTGCAATGCGGTATACCGCTTTTGCAGATACTCCACATTATCACCCCAGACGAAACTCATATGCGGCGTGGAATTAATAAAGGCGTGCGGATCATGCAAAATGCCGCGTTTGACCTGCGCCGTCCAGAACTGGCGGGAGATCATAAACTGCTCGTTAATATCCAGCGCTTTGCTGACATCAATGGAACCGTCCGCACGCTCCGGCGTATAGTTCAGCTCCATATTCGCTGAGTGGCCGGTCCCGGCGTTGTTCCAGCCGTTAGAGGATTCCAGCGCAACGCCATCCAGCTTCTCGACCATCACCTGTTTCCAGTCCGGCTGTAATTCCTGCAGCCAGGTGCCAAGGGAGGCGCTCATAATTCCGCCGCCGATCAGCAGGAAATCGGTTTTTTGAGCGGTATCAGTATTCGCATACGACGCGGTGCTGACAAACATCGCCAGGGCAGTCACAGATAAGATAGATTTTTTTATTGCAGGCATAATAGAATTATCGCATAGCACAATGAAATAAGTGCAAACATGTTAACGCATTTCTATTATATTTTAAAATATCATTTACATTTTCCGCACAGTTAATCAATTTCTGACAAATACTTTTTTAACTTAAAAAAGTAAAATATCGCGCGAAAAAATAAAAATCAGAAAATAACGGCGGCAATTAAGGGGTTAAATAATTCCCGCCGGTTTATTTAGTTATTTATCATCCCGTCGCCCTCGCGGCATTACGGCGCGCGATTGCGCGCCGCATCATTCAATTTACGCTGCTCAGCGTCGAACGCTTTGTCTCCTGCAGCGCGAGGCACAAACGATCGTTATTTTCCGCCAGCAGATCCCGCGCCTGCCAGGCGTCGAGCCCGGTCATCAGCATCAGGATTGCCGTGCGCACATGCTGATTACAGCTGGCCAGCGCGGCTTTGGCCTCGCTGCGCGAGCAGTCGGTGGCCGTCATGACGATGGCAATCTGGCGCTCAGTCCAGCGCGGGCTGATGGCCTGCAGATCGACCCGCAGGTTGCTGTAAACCCTGCCGCTGCGAATCGCCAGCCCGGTAGTCAGCATCGTGAGGATCTGCCGCTGCGCCAGCTGCGCTTTCGGGTTACCGAACCCCGCCACCGCTTCTGGCCCGGTTTGCGGCGCGATAATGATATCCGCCAGCTGGGCGGCTTCACTCTCCGCTTGCTGCGTCAGTACCGCAATTGGCGCACCGAGCGACCAGGCGTGACGCATCGCGCCCCACACCCACGGCGTTTGTCCGCTAACCGTCAGCGCCAGCAGCATATCGTTGCTGGTGAAACGGATAGCCTGCAGCTCAAGCGCCCCGAGATCGTAATCGTTAGCGGCCGTCTCCATCTCCTGCAGCGCGGCTGCGGGGCCGCCGGCAATGAGGCCAACCAGCGAATGTTTCTCTTCCGGCGTATACTCGCTGACCGTCTGTAGCGCCGCGCGGCCGGATGCTCCGGCGCCGACAATCACCAGCCGCCCTCCCCGGCTCAGGGCTGCGGCGGCATTATCGACGAGACGGGCAACCTCCGGTAAACAGGCCCCGACGGCGTCGGCAATTTGCCGATTGTCTTTATGCAGCAGGGTCAGCATATCGAGGGTGGCGAGAGTGTCGATGTGGTGAGTTTCAGGGTGGCGTCGTTCCATCATTGATGCGGTTGGCTTACTGCTCATAAAAACCTCCTTTTAAATAACTCCATATTCACTATAAGGATATTTATTGCGAGGTCCTGCGAGTGAGGTCACGCTTCCCGGTTCTTTCAGCGTCTTTTTGCTTTTTTACATAGCTTTAAGAAATGGTTACCTTCAGCGATAATAGCCCTTCGCCGAACAGTTCAGGGGATGGTATGAAGGATATCGCGGAGTCAATTCCGCCCGCGCGCAAACGACTGATGAGTATGAAGCTGAGTACCGCCGTGACGCTCATGATTAGCAGCGTGATTGGTTCGGTACTGCTGCTGGTCTACGCGCTGTGGTTTATACAGATCAGCGATACCACCCGCGACGGCGTAAAAGATACGGCGCTGGCGGTTGCTCGCACGTTCTCCGATATGCCGGAAGTGAAGCAGGCCCTGACGCTGCCGCCGCAGAGCGGACTCATCCAGCCGCTGGCGCTGGCCATTACCCGGCGTAACGATCTGCTGTATGCGGTGGTGACCGATATGCATGGCGTGCGCTATTCGCATCCCAACGCCCGGCTTATTGGTAAACAGTTTATCGGCGAGGATATTCAACCCGCCTTTAACGGCAAAGAGAATGTCGCCGTCAATCACGGGGTGCTGGCTCCGGCGCTGCGCGTCTTTACGCCGGTATTCAACGACCAGCAGCAGCAAATTGGCGTGGTGGTGGTCGGGATTTCGCTGAGTAAAGTGGATGAGCAAATTGCCAAAGGCCGCTGGGATGTGCTGTTAACCGTGCTGTTCAGCGCCCTGGTCTGCGGAATCGGTACCTGGAGCCTGGTGCGCGGACTCAAGCGCGTGCTGCTGGGACTGGAACCGCAGGAGATCTCTACGCAGTTTCAGCAGCGGCAGGCGATGCTCCATTCGTTAAAAGAAGGGGTTGTCGCGGTGGATGTCGAGGGTCGCGTCACGCTGATCAACCCGGCCGCTAGCGAGATCCTGCTTAGCGGCCCCGGCAAAGAGATTGCCCACACCCCGCTGCTGGCGGATCTGCAGGAGGTTTTGCAGACCGGCGAGCCGATTTACGACCGCGAACTCGGCTGCAACGGCTTCCTGCTGATCAGCAACACCGTGCCGGTACGCAGCCAGAACGCTATCGTCGGCGCCATCAGTACCTTCCGTGATAAAACGGAAGTCAGCCAGCTGTTGCAGCGGCTGGACGGTATGGTTAACTATGTCGATGCGCTGCGCACGACCTCGCATGAATTTATGAATAAGCTGCATGTGATCCTCGGCCTGTTAAACATGAAAAGTTATGACAAGCTGGAGGAGTATGTGCTGCAAACCGCCCATACTTATCAGGCGGACATTGGCGAAATTCAGCACCGTATCAAATCACCGGTGGTCGCAGGTTTCCTGATTGGTAAAATCCAGCGCGCCAAAGAGCGCGGCTTCACCCTTAACTTAGCCGAAGAGAGCCTGGTGCCCGATTGCCCAAATGAAAAGCAGGTTACCGTGCTGGTCACCGTGCTGGGTAATTTGATTGAGAATGCGCTGGATGCCATGAGCGGCCAAAGCGAGGGGGAAGTCGGCCTGCTGCTGCACTATCAGAACGGCTGGCTGAGCGGCGAAGTCAGCGATGACGGACCGGGCATCCCGCCGGCGAATATTGATGCCATCTTTAATAAAGGCTTCTCTACCAAGGGTGAGAATCGCGGCGTTGGCCTGTTTCTCGCCAGCCAGCAGCTCCGTGAACTGGGCGGCACGCTGGCCGTCGAGTCTGAGCCTGGCGTCTTTACCCAATTTTTTGTTCATCTTCCCTGGGATAGTAAAAGGAAACGTGCGTGATAAATGTATTAATTGTTGACGATGATGCCATGGTCGCCGAACTGAATCGCCTGTATGTGGCGAGAATTCCCGGCTTCCGCTGCTGTGGCACCGCGTCTACGCTGAGCAAGGCCCAGGAGATGGTTAACGATAGCGCACAGGAGATCGATCTGGTGCTGCTGGATGTCTACATGCAGCATGACAGCGGCCTGGATCTGCTGCCGACCATCCGCGCCTCTGGTCGCCCTATCGACGTGATTATGATTACCTCCGCCGCCGATGCCGCCACCGTGCAAACCTCGATGCACTACGGCGTCGTCGATTATCTGATCAAACCGTTCCAGTTTCCGCGCTTCGAAGAGGCGCTGACCGCCTGGCGCGAAAAACGCAAACTGATGACCGGACAGCCCTATTATGAACAGGCCGATGTTGACCGCCTGCTCCACGGCAACGCGCCGGAAGCCAGCGACGCGCGCAAGCTGCCGAAAGGCTTAACCGCCCAGACGCTGCGCACGCTGTGCCAGTGGATTGATGCCCATCCGGGCACCGAGTTTTCCACCGATGAACTGGCGGTGGCCGTCAATATTTCCCGCGTCTCCTGCCGGAAATACCTGATCTGGCTGGCACAGATTAATATTCTCTACACCAGCATTCACTACGGCGCGACCGGGCGGCCGGTCTATCGCTACCGGCTGGTCGCCGAGCAGTACAGCCTGCTTAAGCAGTACAGTCAGTAAGCCGGTAGCTGTCGTCGAGTAAGTGAAAACGAAAGCGGCGCTGTGATGAGAGGATAATGTCGCGATTTTTGGTGACGAAAATCGCCTCAATGTCTTCGCGATGGCGCAGCGCCGCACAGCCTTTTTCCACCCCAAGACCGAAGATCAACGTGGTCCAGATATCGCCGTCGAGCGAATCATCGGCAATAATGGTGACGCTCTCCAGCTCGTTATCAAGCGGATAGCCGGTGCGCGGGTCGAGAATATGGTGCCAGCGTCGACCATCCTGCTCAAAATAGCGCTCGTAAATGCCGGACGTCACCACCGACTGGCCGACGACATCAATACTTCCCACCAGCGCATTATCGGCCGCGAACGGTTTTTTCAGCCCAATCGACCACGCCCCCAGGGTATGCACGTTGCCGCCGAGGTTAATCAGCGCCGCGTCGACGCCCTGGCGCTGCAGGTCATCGCGCACCCGGTCGGCAATGTAGCCTTTGGCAATCGCCCCAAGATCGATCTCCATTCCCGGCTGGGCGAGAAAAACGCTGCCGGCGGCGTCATCGAGGATCACATCCTGCGGGCGGGTCAGCGCTAAGCGCGCGGCGATATCCGCCGCCGCCGGAACGCTGTGGCCGTTAAAACCGATGCGCCATAGCTTCACCAGCGGGCCAATCGCCAGATTAAAGGCGCTCTCCTGTACCATGCTGGCCGCTTTCGCGCATTTGATCAGCTGGTAAACCGGGCGGCTGACGCTGACCGGATGGCGGCCGGCGGCATGATTAATCCCCATCACCTCCGAGTGTGCGCGGTTGACGGTGAACAGGTCTTCGTAGCGTTTAATCAGTTGAAACGTGCGGGAAGCCAGGGCTTCATCGTGGGAAAACAGTTTGAGCAGGATGGGAGACCCCATCAAAACAGCGGAGTAGCTATAGAGGCGTTGATCGCCAGAGATACCAGACATCATTGAAGCTCCTCTGTGTCACCCGGACAGGCAGACGCCGCCGGGAATCGGCCGGGCGAACCCGGCCTGTTATCACTGAGCGTTAGCCTCTGGCGCGTTTTGCCGCCTGGTGGCCCGCCAGGGTACCAAAGATAATAATATCCGCCACGGCATTGCCGCCGATACGGTTGCCGCCGTGGATACCCCCGACCACTTCGCCCGCGGCATAAGCGCCGACAATCGGCTGATGATGAGTATCCAGGACCGCGGTGTCAGTATTAATGGTCACACCGCCCATAGTGTGGTGAACCCCCGGCGCGATGCGAATCGCATGGAACGGCCCCTGGTTAACCGGCGCGCGCAGCGCGGTGGTACGACCGAACTCTTCATCACGCTGATTTTCAACAAACCCGTTGTAGCGATCCAGCGTGGCGAGGAAGGCATGGTAATCCATCCCCAGTTTCTCCGCCAGTTCGCGCGGCGAGCTGGCGCTGGTCACCAGACCTTTGGCGATATATTCGTCGGCCGCTTTGTTTTTTGCCCGGACATGTTCATCAAAGACGATGTAAGCATAATGCTCCGGTAGCGCGATGATCGCCGCAGACACTTTATCGCGGGTCTCCATTTCGTTGAAGAAGCGGTTACCCCGTTGATTGACCAGAATGGCGCCGCCGCCGCGAATCGATTCAGAAATCAGATACGACGTGTTCTGCTCAACGGTCGGGTGGATTTGAATTTCGCCCATATCAACGGTACCGGCGCCAATCCGTTCCAGCAGCGCAATGCCGCCGCCGGTCGCCCCCTTATGGTTGGTGGTGACAAAACCCGCCAGATCCGGGCGATATTTCACCACCATCGCGCTATTGGCGCTGAAGCCACCGGTCGCCATGACGATACTTTTGGTCTGCACCTCGATGCTTTCCTGCTCATCATTCAGCAGACGTACGCCGCTCACTTCGCCGTGAGCCATCAGGATCTCTTCCACCGACGTATCCAGCATCACATCGATGCCGCGTCGGGTGATATTGCGCACCAGACCGCTGATCAGATAGCCACCAACCGCAGATCCGTCACGCGGACGGTGAGTACGGTCGATACTCATCCCGCCGGTGGTGGTGATGTCATTCAGCATGATCCCACGACGCGCCAGCCATTCGATGGCCTCCGGGGCGTTTTCCACGAACCGACGCAGCAATTGCGGATTGTTTTTATTCTGCCCGCCTTTTAAGGTTTCCTGATAGAACAGCTCTTTGCTGTCCTCAATACCTTTTACCCGCTGGAAGCGCGTTTCCGCGGCGTTCATTCCGGCAGAGGCTTTAATGGTATTACCGCCGATGGTGGGCATTTTCTCTACGATCAGGACGCTTGCGCCTTCATCGTGCGCCTGAATGGCTGCCGCCAGGCCGGCGCCGCCGCTCCCGACCACCACCACGTCATAGCTTTTCGGCGTCAGGTCTGCGCCGCCCTCTTCCAGCGCCAGCGCTTTACTTGATTTCAGCATCGCTTTCGACACCGCTTTTTTCACCGCTTCACTTTGGCTGGTCGCGCCAGAAATCGCGTCCACGTGCGGCGTATTGGCGGTCAAAATGCGCTCGCGGATCTCTTCGAAACTGGTGGTGAACTCCACGTTCTGGACCGGGCCGGCAGCCAGTTCAATATCGGCGATGCGGTCATTTTCCAGACTGACGTTGATGACCAGTTCGTTGGCATCGTCCTGAACGGTTTCCACAAAAAGGCCGGGTTTAAACTTCGCATCGCCCATGCTCATGTCGCGGATCATGGCTTCTACCAGCGAGAAGCGCCACAGCGGCTCCGGGATATTCAGCGCTTCGCGCTGGGTGCTATCGATAAACAGCTCGAGATTTTCTCCCGCAGCAATCCGCGCCGCCCAGTCCGGATAGGCAATGCAGGCGCGGCCCACGGCAATCAGATCGTAACCATGATCCAGCCCCTGCTCCGCATCCGCGGCGTTCACCACGCCGCCAACGCCCATCACCGGGATTTGAGCCAGGGTGTCAGAGCGCAGCGCACAATATTTTTCAATCAACGGCGTCGGATCGCGGGTATCAACAATCGACGGACGCAGTGACGCGCCGACGGAGAAGTGCAGATAGTCGAGACCGCGCGCCGCCAGTTTTTCCAGCAGGTACATGGTGTCGTCAAAACGGATACCCGGCTCTTCCAGCTCTTCCGGGGAGAAGCGATAGCCGATAATAAAGGCATCGTCGGCGTACTGGCTCGCCATTTTGTGGGTAATGTCCAGCACCGCCAGCGGGAAACGCGCGCGGTTGTCGCGGCTGCCGCCCCACTGGTCATCGCGTTGGTTGGAGTTCGGGGAATAGAACTGCTGGATAAGATAGGTGTTAGCGCCGTGAATCTCCACGCCATCAAAACCGGCCAGAATGGCACGACGTACGCCGTCGCCAAATTTGGCGATCATGCCCTCAACTTCTTCACCGCTCAGCTCACGCGGCATCGCGGCACCTTCACGCGGTGCCGCCAGCGCGCTCGGCGCCACCGGTTGACGGCCGCCGATCAGCTGCGGATCGACCATACGCCCGCCGTGATAGATCTGCAGAATCGCTTTTGACCCTTCGGCTTTGATGGCGTCGGCGATTTTAGCCAGACCGGCAATTTTCTCGTCATTGTCGATGCCGATGGCGCCGGGGAAAGCCAGACCGTAATTATCAATAAAGCAGCACTCAACGATAATGGTGCCAATGCTGCCGGCACGAGCGCGATAGTATTCCACCAGTTCGCTGGTGACGCTGCCGTCAAAATAGCCGGTGCAGGTGGTCATCGGTGCCATTAACAAACGGTTTTTTAACTCAGTACCATTCGGTAAGGTAAAAGGACGCAATATACGTGGGTTACTGGTCATATTAACACTCCAGATTTTAAATATTGAAAATTCAGAATTGGGTGACGGAATTGTTTTTGGTTGTGTTTCTTAATTCCTGTTGTCATGCCCATAATATAGCGCTATTTTTAGTTACCAAACTAATTACGTTAGTTAAAAAACTATTTAATACCACCAATAACATCAGTACCTCCATTGTATTATTAATTAAAAATACAATTTTCACACAAAGCAAAACACCGATAACATACTCGCCACTTTTGTTAAATAACAAAACATACCAGACACAAAATAAAACTTATCAATATCATATAGATAGGATAGATTTTGTTTTAACGAACGTTTATAAATCAATTATCCATTAACATTTATCTATATTTTAAACAAATAAACACCTCATCCGTCAGGGTTATTTTGAAAATAAAAAAACACCTTCACACACCGTGTTTATTGATCTTGATCAATTGCAATAAAGCAACAAAGCGCAATATATAAATAACCAACAAATTAAATTTAACGCACGGAAAAAGGCGTTAAATAACCGTCACGAAAATCATCAAAACCAAAGATTAATAAGTAAAGAAAGTTTTGAAATTAAAAAAATCACCGGTTATGACGTGACGCAACCGTATTTTCAACTACTCGCAGATACTCATTATGAAAGAGAAACAGACAACCATACCGCCTGCCGGTGCCGCCAGTCCCAAGGCTGCAAATAAAAACCGCCTGCTGATGATGGCGCTGCCCATTATTGTTGCAGTTCTTTTACTCTTCGTGCCGGTGCCTGACGGGTTACCGCCTTATGCCTGGCACTACTTTGCTATCTTCGTTGGCGTCATTGTCGGGCTGATTTTTGAACCCCTGCCGGGCGCCGTGATCGGTATCACCGGGGTGGTGGTCATCGCCCTGTGCAGCCAGTGGCTGCTCTTCAACCCGGCGCAACTGGCCGACCCTAAATTCAAACTGGCCGGCGCCTCGTTTAAATGGGCGGTCAGCGGTTTTGGTAACTCCACCGTCTGGCTGATTTTCGGCGCCTTCATGTTCGCCGCTGGCTACGATAAAACCCAGTTTGGTCGCCGTCTGGCGCTGATCCTGGTGAAGTATCTGGGCCGCCGCAGCCTGACGCTGGGTTATGCCATTACCTTTGCTGACCTGCTGCTGGCACCGTTTACCCCGTCCAATACCGCGCGCAGCGGCGGGACAATCTACCCGATTATCGCCAACCTGCCGCCGCTGTACGGTTCTAAACCAAACGATCCCAGCGCGCGTCGAATCGGCTCCTACCTGATGTGGGTGGCCATTACCGCCGCCTGTATCACCAGTTCGATGTTCCTCTCCGCGCTGGCGCCAAACCTGCTGGCCCTCGCGCTGGTCAAAAGCATCGTTGGCATCAATATCTCGTGGGGCACCTGGTTTATCGCCTTCCTGCCGCTGGGTATCCTGCTGATTCTGGCTATGCCGCTGCTGGCTTACTGGTTCTATCCGCCGGAAGTGAAAGTCAACAACGAAGTGCCGCTGTGGGCCGCTCGTGAGCTGGAAAAACTGGGCAAGCTGTCGCGCAATGAGATCCTGCTGCTGGTGTTCGTCTGCTTCGCCCTGACCATGTGGATTTTCGCCGCCGAGTGGATTGAACCGGCGCTGGCCGCCCTGCTGGTGATTGTGCTGATGCTGTGGACCGGCGTACTTTCGTGGAGCGATATCACCAACAATAAAGCGGCATGGAACACCTTTGTCTGGTTCGCAACGCTGGTGGCGCTGGCCGACGGCCTCTCCTCGACCGGTTTTATCGCCTGGCTGGGTAAAGAAGGTGGCGCGTTGATGAGCGGCATCTCCCCGGGGGTCGCCACTATCGTGCTGCTGCTGGCGTTCTACCTGCTGCACTACCTGTTCGCCAGCACCACCGCGCACACCACCGCGCTGCTGCCGGCGATGCTGACTATCGCCTCCACCATTCCGGGTATGAATATGCAGGTCTTCGTCCTGCTGATGGTCACCTCGCTCGGCGTGATGGGCATCATCACCCCGTACGGTACCGGTCCAAGCCCGATTTACTACGGCAGCGGCTACCTGCCAACCAAAGACTACTGGCGCCTCGGCACCATCTTCGGCGCCATCTTCCTGGCCGCCCTGCTGCTGATTGGCTATCCGTGGATGTCTATGATGTTCTGATTCATAACCGCCGGAGGTTCTCCTCCGGCGGTTTTACTCTTAGGGAGCAAAGCTATGTCGACTAAACCGTTTGTATACCAGGAAGCCTTTCCGCTGGCAAAAGATGAGACCGAATACTATCTGCTGAGCAAAGAACATGTTTCCGTGGCCGAATTTGAAGGCCAGGAGATCCTGAAGGTTGAACCTGAAGCCCTGACCCTGCTGGCCCAGCAGGCCTTCCACGATGCGGCCTTTATGCTGCGCGTTTCCCATCAAAAGCAGGTTGCGTCAATCCTGCTCGACCCGGAAGCCAGCGAAAACGACAAATACGTCGCCCTGCAGTTCCTGCGCAATTCGGAAATTGCGGCGAAAGGCGTGCTGCCGACCTGCCAGGATACCGGTACCGCGATCATCATGGGTAAAAAAGGTCAGCGCGTCTGGACCGGCGGCGGCGATGAAGCGGCGCTGGCCCGCGGCGTTTACAACACCTATACCGAAGATAACCTGCGCTACTCGCAAAATGCTCCGCTGGATATGTACAAAGAGGTCAACACCGGGACTAACCTGCCGGCGCAGATCGATCTCTATAGCGTTGACGGCGACGAGTACAAATTTCTGTGCATGGCGAAAGGCGGCGGCTCAGCCAACAAAACCTATCTGTATCAGGAAACCAAAGCGCTGATTACCCCGGCGAAGCTAAAAAACTACCTGGTTGAGAAGATGCGCACCCTCGGCACCGCGGCCTGTCCGCCGTACCATATCGCCTTCGTGATCGGCGGCACCTCGGCGGAATCGACGCTGAAAACCGTGAAGCTGGCCTCCACGCGCTACTACGATGGTTTACCCACCGAAGGTAACGAGCACGGCCAGGCGTTCCGCGATGTTCAGCTGGAACAAGAGCTGCTGCTGGCAGCGCAGAATCTCGGCCTCGGCGCGCAGTTCGGCGGCAAATACTTTGCCCACGATATCCGCGTGATTCGCCTGCCGCGTCACGGGGCCTCCTGCCCGGTTGGTATGGGCGTCTCCTGCTCCGCTGACCGCAATATCAAGGCCAAAATCAACCGCCACGGTATCTGGATTGAAAAGCTGGAGAGCAACCCGGGCCAGTACATCCCGGAAGCGCTGCGTGAGCAAGGTGAAGGCCAGGTGGTCAGCATTAATCTGAATCAGCCGATGAGCGAGATCCTGGCGCAGCTGTCCGCCCATCCGGTCTCCACTCGTCTGACGCTGAACGGCACCATCATCGTGGCGCGCGATATCGCCCACGCGAAGCTGAAAGAGCTGCTGGATAACGGCGAAGCGCTGCCGCAGTACGTGAAAGATCACCCGATCTACTACGCCGGTCCGGCGAAAACTCCGGAAGGTTACGCCTCAGGTTCACTCGGCCCAACCACCGCGGGGCGCATGGACTCCTATGTTGATCTGCTGCAGTCCCACGGCGCCAGCATGGTGATGCTGGCAAAAGGCAACCGCAGCCAGCAGGTGACCGACGCCTGTCACAAACACGGCGGATTCTATCTCGGCAGCATTGGCGGCCCGGCGGCGGTACTCGCCCAGCAGAGTATTAAGAGCCTGGAGTGCGTGGCGTATCCGGAACTGGGGATGGAAGCTATCTGGAAAATCGAAGTAGAAGATTTCCCGGCCTTCATCCTGGTGGATGACAAAGGCAATGATTTCTTCCAGCAGATTCAGAACAAGCAGTGTAACGGCTGTGCCCAGCGGTAGTGTTGCCGGCTAAAGCCGGGCGCTGAGCTAAGAGGTATTCCGTTCACCCTACGTCAGGCAGAACATGCGGCCTCAGTGCGAGGTGACCGGGTTAAGGGGAAGATAACCGTCTTCCCCTTAACAATCCCCGCGGTCCCGCACGGAAATCAGTGCTGCGCACTGCGCTCACCTCCCGGCCTGCAGCCTGCGGTCGGCTCAACTCGACCTGCTCGCCCGTTCCGGGGCTCGCTCCTGTCTCGATTCGCCTCTTGCCGCCATCCCTGGCGGCCAGCCCTTGTCTTCCGGCCTTCGGTTCGCCGATTTCAGCGGGGTCCAGGGCCCCGCTGCACGCCTTTTCATCCCAAAATGTCCATCACTGCGGAGAGCAACAACGGTCGAGGAAAAAGCAGGCAACGATCGAATTAACAGACGCAGCTCGGGCTCGTTTTTTATCACCCCGCGGCTAGTGACCAGCCGAGGGGGCGCCCGGCGCTCCGGCACGACTGAACGGCGGCCGGGCAAACCAGATAACCACGATCAGCGCCATAAAGCCCCAGCCCAGCACCCAAAAATAGTCGATGGTCGACATCATGTAGGCCTGCTGCTCAATGCTCTTATCAATCAGCGCCATATGCTGCTGCGTGGCTCCGCCCATCTTGTCGATGTAGTCCACCACAGCGGGATTATAGGCGGAGACGCTTTCCGTCAGGTTGGCATGGTGGAAAACTTCCCGCCGCGACCAGATCCAGGTGGTGAGCGACGACGCAAACGAGCCGCCCAGCACGCGGAAGAAGGTCGCCAGACCGGAGCCTTCCGCCACTTCTGCGCCGTTCAGGTTTGACAGCACAATCGTCGTGATAGGCATGAAGAAAAACGCCACGCCGATTCCCATGAACAGCTGCACTTCGGCGATAGTGCGGAAATCGACATCGGTATTGAACTGCGCGCGAATAAGGCAGGAGGCCCCCATCGTCAGGAACGAGAGCGAAGCCAGAATACGCAGGTCGAAATTATTGGCGTAGCGGCCAATAATCGGCGTCATTATCAGCGGCAGGATCCCCATCGGCGCGGCGGCCAGTCCGGCCCAGATCGCGGTGTAGCCCATCTGCGTTTGCAGCCACTGCGGCAGAATAATATTGATAGCAAAAAAAGCCGCGTAGCCCAGAGTCAGCGAGAGCGTACCAATCGCAAAATTGCGATCTTTGAACAAGCGCAGATTAACAATCGGATGACGCTCGCCCAGCTCCCAGATAACGAAAGACACCAGCGAGATGGCTGAAATCGTCGACATCACAACGATCTGCGAAGAGGCAAACCAGTCAAGATCGTTACCTTTATCAAGCACCACCTGCAGCAGCCCAACCCCAAGCACCAGCAGCGCAATCCCGATGTAATCAATGGGGGCGTGGGTGGTGGTCTCTTCCCGTTCACGCATCTGCGTCCAGACGACGATGGTGGCGAAGATGCCGATCGGTACGTTGATGTAGAAGATCCACGGCCAGGAGTAGTTGTCCGTTATCCAGCCGCCGGTAATCGGCCCGACAATCGGCGCCACCACGGTCACCATCGACAGGAGCGCCAGGGCCATACTGCGTTTACTGGCGGGGAAGATAACCAGCAGCAGCGTCTGACACATCGGGAACATAGGGCCGGCGAAAAAGCCCTGTAGCGCGCGGAAGATAATCAGCTCGGTCATACTGTGGGCAAATCCGCACAGGAATGAGGTCAGCGTAAACATCATCACCGAGCCAATAAACAGCTTTAACTGCCCGAAGCGGCGCGTAAACCAACCGGTCAGCGGCAGCGCGATAGCGTTACACACCGCAAATGAGGTGATCACCCATGTCCCCTGATCCGCACTGACCCCGAGGTTGCCGGCAATCGTCGGCAACGCCACGTTGGCGATAGTGGAATCCAGCACCTGCATAAACGTGGCCAGAGACAGCGCGAGCACCGCCAGCCACATATTGGGCGGTGTAAAGGCAGCCTTATCGTGCATAACGTCTCTCTTAACGGGCGCCGGCGGCTACCGTTTTGCTGTTGTCATGAAGGATTTTAGCCACCAGTTTGTCCGCTTCTGCCAGCGGGTTTTGATACACATCGGTGGTGAAACGCGGGCTGCTAACGGTTTGCTGCGGCAGCAGGTGCCCGTCAGCGTCACGAATATCGACGCTAACGTTCATCGACAGGCCGACGCGCAGCGGGTTTTTCTGCATATCATGGGGATCGAGCACGATACGGACCGGCAGACGCTGGACAATTTTGATCCAGTTACCGCTGGCGTTCTGTGCCGGCAGCAGCGAGAAAGCGCTACCGGTGCCAATGCCCAGGCTCTCGATGGTGCCGTGATACTCAACATCATCGCCGTACAGATCCGCGCTGAGCGTGACTTTTTGTCCGAGGCGCATCCCCTTCATCTGGCTCTCTTTGAAGTTGGCATCCACCCAGACTTCGTTCAGCGGCACGATAGCCATCAGCGTCGTGCCGGAATCAACGCGCATGCCAAGCTGCACCGCCCGCTTCGCCACATAGCCGCTGACCGGAGCCACGATGGTGCTACGGGAGTTGTCGAGATAGCGCTGACGGAGGGTGGCGACGGCACTTTTAATTTCCGGGTGGCTGTCGATTACGGTGTCATCCACCATGGCCATATTGGTGCGCAGCGCTTCCTGAGCGGCCAGAAGATCGCTTTGCGCGCTGGTGACCGCATCGCGGTAATGCGCCAGGTCTTCCGCGGCGATCGCCCCGCTCTGGAAGATTTTCTGCCGCCGCGCATAGTCGTTTTGCGCCGTTTGCAACGCCACTTTTTTTGCGGCGACCTGGGCGCGGTAGTTATCCGCGGTGCTGTACAGGCCGCGAACCTGGCGAACGGTATTCGCCAGACTGGCCTCCGCCTGCTGCAGCGCAATTTCGGTATCGCTGGGGTCGAGCAGCACCAGCGGCTGCCCCTTCTGCACGAAGTCGCCTTCATCCACCGTCACCTGAGTGACCGTACCGCCAATCTGCGGGGTGAGCGTCACCTGGTTACCATTGACATAGGCATCGTCGGTCGTTTCATAGTAGCGGGCGTACAGCAAATACCACGCCACCCCGCCTCCGGCGGCGAGAAGCAGAATAATCAATAAAATAATAAAGTTTCGTTTGCGCTTGCTGCCGCGCTCAGCCTGTTGTACCGCAGTGGTTTCCATCTTGTCAGGACCTTTTTGAATGCATTAGCGATGAGGGGCGACGATCTCGTCTGGCAACATTTTGGTCATCAGATCGACCAGCTGTCGGGATTCATCGGGAGTCAGTCGGGCGGTGAGTTCGCTGATGATCGACACCAGCGCTTCATTGACAAAGCGCTCGCAAATCAGCAGCCCTTTGTCGGTCAATGCCAGAATCACCTGGCGTTTATCCTGTGGATTTGGGGAGCGGCTGATCAGCTCACGCTTGACCATTCGATCCACCATTCGGCTCATGGCGCCGGCGTCCATGACCAGGTTTTTACTGATTTCGACCGGGCTGTTAAAGCCTTTATAAATACTGATCAGCACCTTGAACTGCGCGGCGGTAATGTCCATGCCGGAGAAGTGCTGGCTAATCAGCTGGTCCTTGAACTGGTTAGCCAGATGGATCAACAAACCTAAGTGAAATCTATTGTTAATAATACCCGGATGGTTATTCATGATATTTGCCTGGTCAGTAATTACAATTGAAACTACTGACCAGGCATCTATTTGTCAACGCAGTGTCAAGAAGATCGCACATTTTGTCAGCGCCAAGGCCACCTCTCAGTACATTATGACGCGGCCCCCGACGCCGTTTGCCGGCCTCGTCCTCGATATTCGCGACCTGTCCGCCGCGCTTGTATTCGCTTATCGCTGGTCTATGCTCAAAGCAGGGCCTGGTCAGGGAGTGCCGTTGACCACCTGAAAAATAACGATAATTCTCTTTTTTTGGGTGCTGCATATGAACAAGATACAGGCGTTTTTTTTAGCCGCCCTCGCGCTATGCCTGGCGTTCCCCCTTTCGGCGGCAGAACCGCGCCAACAGCCCACAGAACGTGAACAGGCCCGTACGGTAAAAATTTTCCACCAGCCGATTGTGATGTTACAGGCGACCTTCGGCCAGACGACGCCCGAAGAGCGGGTGCTGCGGATTCGGAATACGCTACGTGCTTTTACCGAGGCGGATATCAGCCAGCCGCTGCAGGTTGTTCCGGTCACGCGCTACAACCTGCCGGGTCGTTTGTTCCTTATGAACGGTAAACCCATTATGTTGCTGAGCCAGGCCGACCTCGACGAAGGTGACGACCTGACCCTCGACCAGGCCAGCCAACGGGTTCTCGCCCGTATGGAGGCACAGCGCAGTGCGCTTCGGGAACAGTACAACACCCCCTACCTGGCGCTGGCGGTGGTTAAAGTGGTGGTCGGGGCGCTGCTGTTGGCCGCCTTTTATTACGTCGCCTGGCGCTCCTGGCGTCGGGTTCGCCGCTATTTTCTGCTGCAGATTCTGCAAAAGCGCGGCTGGATCCCCCAGAGCTGGCGGCGGTTTCTCGGCAATATCGAAACCAGACTCTATGCCCTGCTGATGGTCTTGCCTGGTACGGTGGCGCTCTATGCCTGGCTAAGCTGGGCCTTCGGCCTGTTCCCCTGGACGCGCGTGTGGAGCGAATCGCTGGGAGAGTGGTCGGTGCGCGTCCTGCAGGAGATTGCGCTGTCGATAGTCTCGGCGCTACCCGGCCTGCTGATTGTTCTGATTATCCTGCTGATCACCTGGTTTATTATCCGTCTGGTAAAACTGCTGCTCAGTCAGGTGGAAGCCGGTCGTCTGCAAATTCCGGGTCTGCATCCGGAAACGGTAGGCGCGACGCGTAAACTTATCTCGGTGGTCATCTGGCTGTTCGCCCTCTCCGCCGCTTACCCCTTTTTGCCTGGCGCCAACTCGCTGGCTTTTAAAGGCATTAGCGTCTTTTTCGGTCTGATGTTAACCCTGGGATCGGCGGGAGTCATGAACCATGCCATGAGCGGTCTGGTGCTGATTTACTCGCGCGCGCTGCGCAAAGGCGATGTGATTCGGATTGCCGATAATGAGGGTAAGGTCAGTGAAATTGGGATGCTGGCCACCAAAATCGTCACCCGGGAAAACTATATCGTGACGGTGCCAAACGCCGTAGTAGTCAGCGGAAAAATCACCAACCTCAGCGCCCAAAACAGCGAAGCCGGCCTTAATCTGACCACCGGCGTCACCATCGGCTACGACACGCCGTGGCGACAGGTTCAGGCGATGCTGGAACTGGCGGCCCGCCGCGCGCCGGGTATCGACCACCGTCAGCCGCCGCTGGTGCGTCAGCTTGGCCTGATGGACTGGTACGTCTCCTATGAGCTGCAGGTCCTGCTACTGGCGGATACCTCGCTGGCCGACGGGCGTACCGCACTGCACAGCAATATTCAGGATGTATTTAATGAATTTGGCGTGCAGATCATGTCGCCGAACTTTGTCATGCAGCCGAAGGGAACCGTGATGGTGGCGAAAGAGGACTGGTACGCCGCGCCGGCGGCGCAAGACCCGCAGACAACAGAGGGATAAATCACGATGCTGGCCGGTAAAGACCGGCCAGCAGAGCCGCATCAGGCCGGTTTCCCGTCCAGCTCATCAAACACCTGCTGCGCAAGATGCATCGTGGCATTGGCAGCAGGCAGCCCGCAGTACAGCGCCGAGTGCATAATCAACTCTTTCAGCTCATCGCGGGTCACGCCATTATTAAACGCCGCGCGCAAATGCATTTTCAGCTCCGCTTCACGGTTCAGCGCAATCAGCATGGCGATAGTTATCATGCTGCGGGTATGGTGATCCAGCCCCGGTCGGGTCCAGGTTTCTCCCCACGCATAGCGGGTAATGAAATCCTGAAACTCGTCATTGAGCGGCGTCAGATTGTGCAGCGTGCGCTCGACATGGGCATCGCCCAGCACTTTGCGCCGAACGTTCATGCCCTGCTGGTAACGGGTTTTATCGTCCACGATCGCCCTCCTGCAAAAAAGCCAACAGCGCCGCGCTAAAGGCCCCCGGCGACTCGATGCTGGACAGATGTGAGGCGGAAACCACCACCACCTGCGACGCGGGGATCTGCTGATGTAAAAAATGCGCATCGGCAACGGTAGTGACAGGGTCACTTTCACCGGCAATAATCAGCGTCGGCACGCTAATTTGTCCGACTTCGCTGCGCAAATCGGCTGCCGCCAGCGCTTCGCAGCACTCGGCATACCCTTCGGCATTGCTATGGATCAGCTGATGGCACAGCGCCTCAACCACCTCCGGCGCCTTCTGACGGAAGGCGTGCGTGAACCAGCGGTCCGCCGCACCGGCGGCCACCACGTCCATTCCCTCCTGGCGCACGGCACGCGAACGGGAAAGCCAGCTGGCCTGATCGCCAATCCGCGCCGCCGTGTTGGCCACCGCGATACCGTAGAAACGATCCTCGGCAAAACGCCCCAGCCATAGCCCGGTCAGGCCGCCCATCGAGATGCCGCAAAACCAGGCTTTGGCGATATTGAGATGATCGAGCAGCGCAATCACATCTTCCCCAAGCTGCGCCAGCGTGACCTTGCCCGACTTTTGGGTTTTACCATGGCCGTGGGTGTCATAGCGCAGCACGCGGAACCGTTGGGTTAAGGCCGCCATCTGCGGCTGCCACATTGCGCGGGTGGTCCCGAGCGAGTTAGAAAGCACAATGACCGGCGCGCCTTCCGGCCCGTCCAGCTGATAATCAAGGTTCATTACGTTGCTCCTTGTAACGCGCCACGACCTGGCGCACAAAACGTTCGGCGCTGCCGGTGGCCGTGGCCGGATCCAGCAGCTGCGTTAAACGGGGGGGCGAAAGATGCTGGCTGACCAGCGGGTCGTTCTCCAGCAACGCCTGCAGCGGGCGGGATTCGTCGATCGCCTGGCGGCACAGCGCCTCAATACGGTGATGGGCATCGGCTTTGCCAATAAACGCCGCCAGCGCCAGCGTCACCGCCTCGGCCATAATCAGTCCGTGGGATATCTCCAGGTCGGCCCGCATTTTCTGCGGGAAGACCTGCATATCGCGAACCAGCGCATCGCTTTGCGCCAGTGCCCCACCCACCAGCATAATCAGCTCCGGGAGGGTCTCCCATTCCGCCTGCCAACCGCCAAGGGCGCGTTCATGCTGCTGAATCTGGCCGGCGTAAAGCGTCGCCACCAGTCCAGGCGTGCGCTGGGCCGCGGTTAAAATCGCGCTACAGGCGATTGGGTTGCGTTTGTGCGGCATGGTCGACGATCCGCCGCGCCCTTCCGCAACCGGTTCGCTGACTTCCGCCACTTCGGTTTGCATCAGCAGGGAAAAATCGTTCGCAAATTTGCCCAGCGTGCCGCACAGTCCCGCAAACCAGGCCCCCACTTCCAGCAACCGGTCACGCTGACTGTGCCACGGCGTATCCGGCAGAGTCAGCCCGAGCAGGCTGGCCAGCGCCGCCGCAACCGGCGATGCGTCGGCCTTTAGCGAATCCAGGGTACCCGCCGCGCCGCCAAACTGCAGCACCAGCACCCGCGGACGCATCTCCCGCAAACGCTGCTGCCAGCGTAGCAGCGCATCAAGCGTACCCGCCAGCTTCAGGCCAAAGGTGACCGGCAGCGCGTGCTGCATCCAGGTACGACCGGGCATTACCGTGTTCTGATAGCATTCAGCCTGGGTGGCGAAGCCGTCAATCAGCTGTTGCAACAGGCGTTCCGTTTCGTCCAGCGCGCCGCGCAGCTGCAAGACCAGCCCGCTGTCGATGGCATCCTGGCTGGTCGCCCCCCAGTGAACGTAGCGTGCCGCACCGGCATCCTGCGTCTTCACCCGCGCGGTGAGCTGCTTCACCAGCGGAATCGCCAGGTTGCCCGCGCTGACGGCAGCCAGCCCCAGGGCCGGAAAATCGATGGACGAATGCTGGCAGGCGCTGACGATGGGGGCGACAGCATCCTGCGGCACGGTGCCGCAGGATGCCTGTGCGCGGACCAGCGCCGCTTCAAAATCCAGCATCCCCTGCACCCGCTGCGCATCGCTAAACCAGGCGGTCAGCGGACTGCTGCGCAGCATGGGGGTCAACAAACTCATGTTGGCTCCTTAAACACGTTCAATAATCAGCGCAATACCCTGACCGACACCAATACACATGGTACACAGCGCATAGCGCCCACCGCTACGACGTAGCTGATACGCGGCGGTCATCGCCAGACGACCACCCGACGCCCCCAGAGGGTGGCCCAGCGCAATGGCGCCGCCGTTGGGATTGACGTGGGGCGCATCGTCGGCCAGCCCTAAATCGCGGGTCACCGCCAGCGCCTGCGCGGCAAACGCTTCATTCAATTCAATGACATCCATTTGCTCCAGCGTCAGCCCCGTTTGCGCCAGCACTTTACGTACCGCCGGAGCCGGACCGAAGCCCATAATACGTGGCGCCACGCCCGCCGTCGCCACGCCGACGACCCGGGCCAGTGGGTGCAGATCGTTGGCCGACAGCGCCGATTCGCTGGCCAACAGCAAGGCACAGGCGCCATCGTTCACCCCGGAGGCGTTCCCCGCGGTCACCGAACCGTCCGGACGCACCACCCCTTTGAGTTTCGCCAGCGCTTCCGCAGTCGTGCTACGCGGGTGTTCATCGCGAGTAAACAGCAGCGGGTCGCCTTTACGCTGTGCGATAGAAACCGCGATCAGCTCATCAGCAAACCGTCCGGCCTCCTGCGCCGCGGCGGTGCGCATCTGGCTGCGCAGCGCAAAGGCGTCCTGATCGGCACGCGAAACGGCAAAATCAGCGGCGACGTTCTCGGCGGTCTCCGGCATCGAGTCGACGCCGTACAGTTCTTTCATCCGGGCGTTGATAAAGCGCCAGCCGATCGTCGTATCTTCAATCTTCATGTTGCGGCTAAAGGCATTCTCCGCCTTACCCATCACAAACGGCGCGCGCGACATGCTCTCCACGCCGCCGGCGATCATCAGCTGAGTTTCGCCGCTTTTGATGGCCCGCGCTGCGACGCCGATCGCATCAAGACTGGAGCCGCACAGCCGGTTAATGGTGCTACCCGGCACCGTTTGCGGGAGTCCGGCCAGCAGCAGCGCCATACGGGCAACGTTGCGGTTATCTTCCCCGGCCTGGTTTGCGCAGCCGTAAATCACATCATCAATGCGCGCGGGATCGAGGCCCGGGTTGCGCTCCAGCAGCGCTTTCAGCGGCAGAGCGGCCAAATCATCGGCGCGCATTGTCGCCAGCGTACCAGCAAAACGCCCGAACGGTGTACGCACCGCATCACAGATAAATGCCTGATTCATCATAGGTTCCTTATGCGCTTTCCGCCAGATGTTCAAAGGTCAACGCCACCGGAGTGATGCGCTGCAGCTCCTCAAAAGAGAGGCCGTTGAAAATTTCTCGTACCACCGGACCGGCCGGGGTGATGTCAATGACCGCCAGGTCGGTGTAGATCCGGCTGACGCAGCCCACTCCGGTGAGCGGGTAGCTGCACTGTTCAACCAGCTTACACTCGCCGTCGCGGGTCAGGTGATCCATCATCACAAACACCTGACGTGCGCCGATGGCCAGATCCATCGCCCCTCCCACCGCCGGGATCGCGTCCGGTGCGCCGGTGCTCCAGTTGGCGAGATCGCCGCTGGCGGAGACCTGATACGCCCCGAGTACGCAAATGTCGAGGTGGCCGCCGCGCATCATGGCGAATGAGTCACCGTGATGGAAAAAGCAGCCGCCTTTGAGCAGGGTCACGTACTCTTTTCCGGCATTAATCAGCTCCGGATCTTCTTCACCCGGCTGCGGCTTACCCCCCATCCCCAGCAGGCCATTTTCACTGTGCAGAAAGACCTCTTTATCGCTCGGCAGATAGTTGGCGATACGGGTAGGTAAACCGATGCCCAGGTTGACATAGGCCCCTTCCGGGATATCGCGCGCCACTCGCTGGGCCATTTCATCGCGGGTTAGTTTTTGCATAGTTGGCTCCTCAGGCGCGTTGTGCGGTGGTCAGATGTTCCAGCGAGAACACACGCTGGACGAAAATCCCCGGGGTGATCACATTTTCCGGGTCAAGGTCGCCAAGACTCACCAGACGGGAGACTTCAACGATGGTGGTTTTTGCGGCGGTGGCCATAATGGGGCCGAAGTTGCGCGCCGCTTTGCGATACACCAGATTGCCCCAGCGGTCGGCCTGGTGCGCTTTGATCAGGGCAAAATCGGCCTTGATCGGGTATTCGAGGACGTAATGACGACCGTCGATTTCGCGGGTCTCTTTGCCTTCAGCCAGCGGCGTGCCGTAACCGGTCGGCGTAAATATCGCGCCCAGGCCGGCGCCGGCGGCCTGGATTCGCGCCGCGAGATTACCCTGCGGGACCAGTTCCAGCTCCACTTTGCCGCGGCGATAAAGATCGTCAAAAATCTGTGAGTCAACCTGGCGCGGGAAAGAACAGACCATCTTTCTCACGCGTCCGGCCTTCAGCAGTGACGCCAGGCCAACTTCACCGTTGCCCGCATTGTTGTTGATAATGGTGAGGTCGCGGGCACCCTGTTCAATCAGGGCGTCAATCAGGTACGTTGGCTGACCGGCGGGACCAAAACCGCCGATCATGATGGTCGCCCCGTCGTGAATCCCGGCGATGGCATCACTTAGCGTCGACACGCTTTTATCAATCATCAGGTCGCTCCTTTACGTGCGGTAATCGCACTTTTATGCGTTGTTCGCACAAAATGTGACCCGCTTAACGATGTTGGTCAAGGGCGATAATCGAAATATGGTGCGATAATCGAACATCGTATATCTTTAGCGAAAGAATGTGATCGACGGCAAATATGGAGAAAAAAATGGAGAAGCATCCAGACGATTTACTGACGGGCGACAGCGATCCGTTTAAAGGCGATCCGAACTTTATGGCCTCGCTGGCCCGCGGGCTGGAAGTGATTCAGGCCTTCACCCCGCAGCGCCCGGTCCTGTCTATCTCGCAAATCAGCCAGAAGACCGGTATTCCGCGCGCGGCGGTGCGCCGCTGCCTGTACACGCTGGGGAAACTGGGATTCGTCTATGCGGAAGATGGCAAAAACTTCCAGCTGCGCCCGCGTATTCTGGCCCTCGGCCACGCGTGGCTAGCCTCCACGCCGCTGGCGCGTTCGGCGCAGCCTGTTCTTAAACACCTGAGTGAAATGCTGAACGAATCCTGCTCGATAGCCACCCTCGATGGCGACGATATTCTCTACATTGCCCGCGCCTCCAGTTCGCGGATTATGACCATCGATCTGGATATCGGCAGCCGCCTCCCGGCCTGGGCGACCTCGATGGGGCGCGTGCTGTTAAGCCATCTGCCGGAAGAGAAGCTGAACGATATGCTGGCGCGGGTGACGATGATTCGCTACACCCCGCAAACGGTGGATTCGGTGAACAAGCTGCGCGCGGAGCTGAAGCGCGTCCAGCAGCAGGGCTACGCGCTCAACGATCAGGAGCTGGAAATGGGACTGCGCTCGCTGGCGGTGCCTTTGTTCAACCCGCAGGGCCAGATACAGGCCGCGCTGAACGTCGGCGTGCATGCCGGGCAGGTCTCCACTCGCGACATGCTGGAACGGGTTCTACCCGAGCTGCAAAAAGCGGCTCGCGAGCTGACGCTGCTGCTGCGCTAGCGGCTGCGTTTGGCGTGGCGCTCCCAGTTCTCCTGTTTCGCCTCGGCGGATTTGCGCAACGCGACGTAACACGCTCCGCTGCCGCCATGCTGTGCCGAGGCCGCGCAGAACGCCTGTACCTCGGGCAGTTCGACCAGCCAGCGCGCCAGATAGCTACGCACGATATTAGCGTGCGCGTTATCTTCCCGCCCTTTTCCGTGGACGATCAGCAGATTGCGCAACCCCTCCTTTTGCGCCTGCACGACAAAGGCAAACAGCATTTGCCGGCACTGTTCGACCGGACGGCGCAACAGATTCAGGCTGGCCTGCTGGTCATATTTCCCCAGACGCAGCTTATCCAGCACACCGTTTTGCAGCCCGTCGCGTTTAAATTCCAGCGGCGTGGTCAGCGGCAGAATATCGAGATAGCCGGTGGTGAGAAAATTATCGAGCTGCAGGACATCAAGACGCTGCGTCGGGCGCGGGTTGCGTTCCGGATGCCAATGAACGTCATTGCCGCGCTTCAGAGGCTGAACGTCCTCCATGGCGCCAAGAAATAGCGATTTGTCGTCAAGATTCATGTGCACTCCTCCGGCTGCTACCGGAGGCTACTATAGCCGCCGCGCCCCGCCGCCTCAATGCGTTTATCGACAACCGGCGACAATTTGCCCTGCCGGCTCAGGCGGGAAACTGGTGGCGACTTTGTCGGCGAAACTGGGTAATCAGCGAGGCCGTTAACGGCGTCTGCCGCGAGTCGCGGCGCTGGATCAGATAATAGGTCGCTTTCGGTAACGTTTCGCTCACCTTGATCATCACCAGCTTGTCGGCAATCATCGGGTCGCTGCCCAGCTCAACCGGTAAGATACTCAGAAAATCACTCTGTACCACCAGACTGATGCAGGAAGAGAAGGTTTCGCACACGATGCCGACATGCGGGATCTGCGAACGGTGGCTAAACAGATCCTGCAGCTGCTTAAAGTAGCTGCCGCGCGGGGTTGGCATGGTCCAGCTGTAATGCAGCAGTTGTTCAATCGAGGTCGCCTGGGTTGCGGGATGCCCGGCGCGGGCGAAGACCGCAAACGGCTTTTCGAACAGTTTCTCAAAGCTGAATTCATGATCGTAAGGGCCGGGATAATAGGTATTGATGGTGAAATCGAGCTCCCCCTGCCGCAGTTCGTTGATCATCGACAGCAGCTGACCTTCCATGATACGCACCTTCACCAGCGGGTGCTGCTGATGAAAACGACAAATCACCGAGGGCATCAGCGAGCGCGCCACGCTGGCTCCAAGACCAATATTGATCTGCCCGGTCAACGCCCCCTGGCGCTGCAACAGATCTTCCTGCGCCGCCCGCAGCTCCTCAAGAATCAAACTGGCGTGCTGATAAAAACTTTCGCCATTCTCGGTTAACGATACCCCCTGGCTGCGGCGCACGAACAGCTGGGCGGACAGCCCCTCTTCCAGCTCTTTAATGGCCTTGGTCAAAGCCGGTTGCGATACCGCCAGCGTCCGGCTGGCACCGCGAATACTGCCCTGACGCGCCACTTCAACGAAGGCACGAATTTGGTGAAATTTAATCTGAAAAGACATCGCCGTAGTGATAACCATTGTTTATCAAACAGAAGAAAATGGCATCTACTGTAATGCAAAGCGTTGTGGCAACGTAAGAATGCGCTGCTGAAAAACCCATCAGCGATAAGTAAAAGCTATCACACCGTGAACCTCATCACATTTTTAAATATGACAGGACAGGTTATGCCGTTACTCAATGAATACATCCGTCAACTGCTGCCAGAGATGACGCAATGGCGTCGCGATTTACACCATTATGCCGAGTCCGGCTGGGTCGAGTTCCGCACCGCCAGTAAAGTTGCAGAGCAGTTGCATCAGCTGGGCTACGACCTGACTCTGGGCCGCGACGCGGTCGATGCCGATAGCCGGATGGGATTACCGGATGAGATCACCCTGGCCAACGCCTTTCAGCGCGCCCGTGAGCAAGGTGCGCCAGAACCGTGGTTGAGCGCATTCGAAGGCGGCTTCACCGGTATCGTCGCCACGCTGGATACCGGGCGTCCCGGCCCCACTCTGGCCTTTCGGGTCGATATGGATGCCCTCGATCTGAATGAAGATACCGACGGCCACCACCGCCCGTTCCGCGAGGATTTTGCCTCCTGTAACCCTGGGATGATGCACGCCTGCGGACATGATGGTCATACGGCCATCGGCCTTGGCCTGGCCCACGTTCTGAAACAGTATGCCGATCGGCTGCACGGCGTGATCAAGCTGATTTTCCAGCCTGCGGAGGAAGGTACCCGCGGCGCGCGGGCAATGGTCGCCGCTGGCGTGGTGGATGATGTCGATTACTTTACCGCTATTCATATCGGTACCGGTGTCCCGGCCGGTACCGTGGTGTGCGGCAGCGATAACTTTATGGCGACCACTAAATTCGACGCGCTATTCACCGGCGTTGCGGCCCACGCCGGAGGTAAACCGGAAGACGGGCGTAATGCGCTGCTCGCCGCGGCGCAGGCGGCGATTGCTCTGCACGCCATCGCGCCGCATAGCGCCGGCGCATCGCGGGTCAATGTCGGCGTGATGCAGGCGGGCACCGGGCGGAACGTTGTCCCATCCGGCGCGCTCCTGAAGGTGGAAACCCGCGGCGAAACGGAAGACATTAACCGGTATGTGTTTGAACGCGCGCGGGAGGTTATCCACGGCGCTGCCGCGATGTACGGAGCCAGCGTCGAGCTGCGCCTGATGGGCGCGGCGACCTCCAGCGCACCGTCCCCGGCGTGGGTACACTATCTGCGCGAGCAGGCGGCACGGGTGCCCGGCGTGGAGCAGGCTATCGACCGTATTGCCGCCCCTGCCGGCTCAGAAGATGCCACCCTGATGATGGCCCGGGTTCAACAGCATAATGGTCTGGCCTCGTATATGGTTTTTGGCACGGAACTCAGCGCCGGTCACCACAACGAACAATTCGACTTTGATGAGAACGTGATGGCCATCGCCGTGGAAACTCTGGCCCTCACCGCGCTCAATTTCCCCTGGCAGCGAGGTGTGTAATGGAGGCCCTCTACCGCTACGTTGATGAGGTGATTACCGCCCGCGCCGGCGAGTTGACCGCTATCGCCGACGCCATCTGGGATCACCCGGAAACGCGCTTTGAGGAGTTCTGGTCAGCCGAAAGGCTGGCGCTCGCCCTTGAAGCAGAAGGTTTTGAGGTCTGCCGTGAGGCCGGCGGGATCCCCAACGCCTTTGTCGCCAGCTACGGCAGCGGAAAGCCGGTGATTGCCCTGCTGGGTGAATATGATGCGCTGGCCGGGCTTAGTCAGCAGGCGCAGTGCGCGTATCCTGCTGCCGCGACGCCTGGGGCGAACGGCCACGGCTGTGGTCACAACCTGCTGGGCACCGCCGCACTGGCCGCCGCCATTGCCTGCCGGAGCTGGCTGGTGCAGCACGGCGGTTGCGGGACGATTCGTTTCTACGGCTGTCCGGGGGAAGAAGGCGGTTCCGGCAAAACGTTTATGGTGCGCGAAGGCATGTTTGACGATGTGGACGCCGCGCTGACCTGGCACCCGGAAGCCTACGCCGGCATGTTCAGCACCAGCACGCTGGCCAACATTCAGGCCGCGTGGCGTTTCAGCGGCACCGCGGCTCACGCCGCCAACTCGCCGCATCTGGGGCGCAGCGCGCTGGACGCCGTCACGCTGATGACCACCGGCACCAACTTCCTCAATGAGCACATTATTGAGAAAGCACGCGTCCATTATGCCATAACCGACAGCGGCGGCATTTCCCCCAACGTGGTACAGGCTCAGGCGGAGGTGCTCTATTTAATCCGCGCGCCGGAGATGGCGGATGCGCAGCAAATCTATGCCCGCATCGAGAAAATCGCCCAGGGCGCGGCGCTGATGACTGAAACGTCGGTCACCTGTCGTTTCGAGAAGGCCTGCTCCAGTTATTTACCTAATCGCACGCTGGAGGCGGCGATGTATCAGGCCGTGTGCCACTACGGTACACCGTCATGGAGCGAGGCGGATCGCGCGTTTGCCGACGACATTCGTGCCACGTTAAGCGAGAACGACCTCAACAACAGCCTGAGAAATATCGCCGGCACCGGCGGCGAAGAGGGCAAACGCTTCGCCCGTCGCCACCGGGAAACGGTGCTAATCGATGAAGTCGCCCCCTGGGCTGCGACGGATACTATCCTGGCGGGATCCACCGATGTGGGCGACGTCAGCTGGAAAACCCCGGTCGCCCAATGTTTCAGCCCCTGTTTTGCCGTCGGAACACCGCTGCATACCTGGCAACTGGTGAGCCAGGGCCGCACGGCCATCGCCCATAAGGGGATGCTGGTGGCCGGAAAAGTGCTCGGCGCCACGGCGATCCGCCTGCTCACCGATGGTGCGCTGCTGCAAGCCAGTCAACAAGAACTGGCGCAACAGCTGGCTGAAAAGCCATATCACTGCCCGATCCCGCAAGGCGTGACACCGTCACATTTAAAATAAAAACAATCATTCACGCACTAAACACCACAACTAACACAACAACGACTGAGGAATGCCCATGAGTATGTCATCCATACCGTCGCCTTCCCCCAACGGGAAGCTGTACAGCTGGGTTGAAAAGATCGGTAACAAGGTTCCACACCCTTTTTTGCTGTTTATTTATCTTATCGTGGTGCTGGCGGTAGCCACCGCCGCGCTGTCGGCCTTTGGCGTGGCGGTGATCAACCCGACGGACGGCTCCACCGTGGTGGTCAAAAACCTGCTCAGCGTCGAAGGGTTACACTGGTTTTTGCCAAACGTCATCAAGAACTTCAGCGGGTTTGCACCGCTGGGGGCGATTCTGGCGCTGGTGCTCGGCGCTGGACTTGCGGAGCGGGTGGGACTGCTGCCGGCGCTGATGGCCAAAATGGCCTCGCACGTCAGCGCACGCTACGCCAGCTATATGGTGCTGTTTATCGCCTTTTTTAGCCACATCTCATCCGACGCCGCTCTGGTGATTATGCCGCCGCTAGGCGCCCTGATGTTTCTCGCCGTTGGCCGCCACCCGGTCGCGGGCTTACTGGCGGCGATTGCCGGCGTCGGCTGTGGGTTCACCGCTAATTTGCTGATTGTCACGACCGATGTGCTGCTCTCGGGCATCAGTACCGAGGCGGCAAAAACACTGGATGGCTCGCTGCATGTCAGCGTTATCGACAACTGGTATTTCATGGCCAGTTCGGTCATCGTTCTGACCCTGGTTGGGGGGCTTATCACCGATAAGTTGATTGAACCGCGGCTGGGAAGCTGGGAAGGCCGCAGCGAGGACAGACTTGAGGCGCTGACGGCGGAGCAACGCTTCGGGCTGCGGGTTGCCGGTATCGCGTCATTGGTTTTTATCGCTCTGGTCGCCATCATGGTCGTGCCGCAGAACGGTATTCTGCGCGATCCGGTCAGCCATACGGTGATGCCCTCTCCCTTTATTAAAGGCATTGTGCCGCTGATTATTTTTTTCTTCTGCTTCGTCTCGCTGGCCTACGGTATTGCCACCGGGAAAATTCGTCGTCAGGCGGATTTGCCGCCGTTAATGATCGAACCGATGAAAGAGATGGCCGGGTTTATCGTCATGGTGTTCCCGCTGGCCCAGTTTGTTGCCATTTTTAACTGGAGCAATATGGGTAAATTTATGGCCGTGGGGCTGACTGATTTGCTGGAGCAGGCGGGAATGAGCGGAGTACCGGCTTTTGTTGGCCTGGCGCTACTGTCGGCATTTCTCTGTATGTTTATCGCCAGCGGCTCGGCAATCTGGTCCATTCTGGCGCCGATCTTTGTGCCGATGTTTATGCTGCTCGGGTTTCATCCGGCCTTTGCCCAGATACTGTTCCGCATCGCGGATTCGTCGGTCCTGCCGCTGGCGCCGGTATCGCCGTTTGTCCCGCTGTTTCTTGGCTTCCTGCAACGCTATCGCTCAGATGCGAAACTCGGTACTTATTATTCACTCGTCCTGCCCTATCCTCTGATATTCCTCGTCGTGTGGCTTCTGATGCTGGTGATATGGTACTGGCTGGGTTTACCCATCGGCCCGGGAATTTACCCGCGCCTGTCCTGATAAAACCGGGTGGCCAGAGCCTGGTCACCCTCCGCTGCGCGCGTGACGACACGCATCATCGCGTGGAGAGAAGCGTTCATCTCCAGACTTTTTATAATATCAGCCTTGTCGTCTGCGCCGCATTTTTCGTCACCCGAGGTTGTCCTGCGACATTCTTAAAGATGCCGTTTTTTTAAATGCATCTCTTTCAGCATCTTATATACCGACTCAATCGCAAGAGAGACAGCGTTTAACAATAAACCACTGATAATCAAGATTAAAAGTCCTGTCAGCATATATTGCATATCGATACCTCTAATGGTTATAAAAAAAAGCCAACACCGGGGTGCTGGCAAAATAATTGACTCAAGGAATGCCTGTATATTTATTCGCGGCGCCGGGTGCCTCCCGATGAATTAGCCAGTTCTTACTAATCCGCGTGCGTATGACAAACTGCAGAGAAAAATGAACTGAACGCTCCTCCGCACAGGGGAATTCGCCGCCGAATAAAAGTAACAAAAACCCGTCACACCCGCGCGGCGTAATTAATACAAAAATAAACATCACCGCAGACGGTATCTCCGCGGTTTTATCCGTCTCAGCAGCCGTATGCAGATTGAAATCGCGCGTCATTTCTTCCCCCGGTTCCCGGCCTTTATCCGCACAGCGGTGGATTATCTTTCAGGAGTATAGTTGGCGGAACGGCGTGCGTGATATCTTGTCAATATCACGCAATAGTTATCTTGCTAATCAGGTAACAAGGAGAAATGATGCTGGTACTGCTTCAGGACAAAATCGACACCCCGCTGGGGCCGTTATGGATTCTTTGCGACGAGCAGTTTCGCCTGCGCGCCGTGGAGTGGGACGAGCATAGCGACCGTATGACGCAACTGCTTGATCTGCACTATCGTCATGAAGGTTATCAACGCATCGATGCCCGCGATCCCGGCGGACTGAGTCGCCAACTTGACGCCTACTTCGCCGGCGATCTCAGCGTCATTGAGACGCTGCCGACGGCAACGGCAGGCACCCCCTTTCAGCGTGAAGTCTGGCAAGCCCTGCGCACTATTCCCTGCGGTCAGGTGATGCATTACGGCCAGCTGGCGGAAACGCTGGGGCGTCCTGGCGCGGCGCGTGCGGTCGGCGCGGCCAACGGTTCAAACCCGGTCAGCATTGTCGTGCCCTGCCACCGCGTGATTGGGCGAAATGGCACCATGACCGGCTATGCCGGCGGCGTGCAGCGGAAAGAGTGGTTATTGCGCCATGAGGGGTATCTGCTGCTTTAACGCTACGTGCCTTTTATCGGAAGCATCAGGTAACTTTACAATATGCTTCCGACCAACATTGCATTGGTTATCAATGAGATAAAAGTGATAAAAGCTTTACCCTTTTAATATTACGTGTTTCACGGGTTCGAGGCTTACCTGCTCACCAAAAAGATGTTAAAATTGACCAATATCAATTAAGGCTTGAGCAGACTTATGATCCCGGAAAAGAGAATTATACGACGCATTCAGTCTGGCGGTTGCGCAATCCATTGTCAGGATTGCAGCATTAGTCAGCTTTGCATCCCTTTTACTCTGAACGAGCACGAGCTTGATCAGCTGGATAATATCATCGAGCGTAAAAAGCCAATCCAGAAAGGGCAAACCTTATTCAAAGCTGGTGATGAGCTGAAATCTCTGTATGCGATTCGTTCGGGCACTATCAAAAGCTATACCATTACCGAACAAGGTGACGAGCAGATTACCGGCTTCCACCTGGCGGGTGATTTGGTTGGCTTTGATGCCATCAGTACCGCGCTGCATCCGAGCTTTGCACAAGCGCTGGAAACCTCAATGGTCTGCGAAATCCCTTTCGAAACGCTGGACGATCTTTCCGGTAAAATGCCCAATCTGCGCCAGCAAATGATGCGGCTGATGAGTGGCGAGATCAAAGGCGACCAGGACATGATCCTGCTGCTGTCTAAAAAGAATGCGGAAGAGCGTCTGGCGGCCTTTATTTATAATTTGTCCCGTCGTTTCGCGCAGCGCGGTTTCTCGCCTCGCGAATTCCGCCTGACGATGACCCGCGGTGATATCGGCAACTATCTTGGTCTGACCGTCGAAACCATCAGCCGTCTGCTGGGGCGTTTCCAGAAAAGCGGCATGCTGGCGGTAAAAGGCAAATACATCACCATCGAAAATAGCGACCTGCTTGCTCAGCTCGCTGGTCAGGCCCGCAACGTCGCCTGATCCTCTTTGTCCCTCCGCCAGATCGCTCATTTTTTTTCTGATTTGTTGATCTGGCCAGGGTCATCCCCTGTTTCATTTCATCCATATAGGTTATCTTTTTAAAGACAGACTGTGGTTACAGTTGTAAGGAGACCCTGTATGGCCAAGTATCAGAACATGCTGGTAGTAATCGACCCCAATCAGGACGACCAGCCTGCATTGCGGCGTGCGGTGTATCTACACCAACGGATTGGTGGACGCATCAAAGCCTTTTTGCCGATCTACGATTTTTCCTATGAGATGACAACCCTGCTGTCGCCCGACGAGCGGACGGCGATGCGCCAGGGCGTTATCAGCCAACGTAGCGCCTGGATCAAAGAACAGGCCCGGTTTTATATTGAATCCGGCGTTCCCATTGAGATTAAGGTGGTGTGGCACAATCGCCCCTTCGAAGCCATTATTCAGGAAATCCTCAGCGACAAACACGATTTGCTGCTGAAAATGGCGCACCAGCATGACAAGCTGGAGGCCGTTATTTTCACCCCAACCGACTGGCATCTGCTGCGTAAATGTCCATGTCCGGTCTGGATGGTAAAAGATCAGCCGTGGCCGGAAGGCGGCAAAGCGCTGGTGGCCGTCAATCTGGCCAGCGAAGAAAATTACCACGACGCGTTAAACGAAAAACTGGTTAAAGAAACCCTCGAACTGGCGGACCAGGTCAACCATACCGAAGTCCATCTGGTGGGCGCCTACCCGGTAACGCCGATTAATATCGCTATCGAACTACCTGATTTTGACCCCAGTATCTACAACGATGCCATTCGCGGTCAGCATTTGCTGGCCATGAAGGCCCTGCGGCAAAAATTCGGCATTGATGAAAACCGCACCCACGTTGAAAAAGGCCTGCCGGAAGAGGTCATTCCTGACCTCTCTGAACACCTGCAGGCGGGGATTGTGGTTCTGGGCACCGTCGGGCGCACCGGACTGTCGGCGGCCTTTCTCGGCAATACCGCCGAGCAGGTTATCGACCATCTGCGCTGCGACCTGCTGGTTCTCAAGCCTGAGCAGTACAAAACGCCGGTTGAAATGGATGACGAGGACGACGATTAATCGATCGCGGATTGATGCTGCGTAAAATACGTTCCCCTGCTTCGGCGGGGGATTTTTTTAGCTATCCACTCCGGCAACGGAAAAACAAAGGGCCTTTCGGCCCCGTCATCGACAACACATAGACAGCAACAATGCTTTTAATGGATACCTAAGCGCCAGGCATGATCGATCTCTTCTTTCAGCTCGCTGGAAGAGAGCGACATCAAATCCGCAAATTCCAGCTCAAGAAGTTTGAATTTTTTCAGGTACTGCGCGGGGGTTAATGCTGTTGGGTCGCGACGCAGAAACTCGATTGCCATTTGCGCCGGGGTTAATTCGGTATCCATAATATCCTCAGAGTGATGAAAAAACAGGCTTAGTATAGCACTCCGGGCTGACGACTTTATGAGCAATTCATGGCCTTGCTGTATATATAAAAAAGCCGTCTCAGCAGAGACGGCTTCAGAATCAAACATTATTTAGGATGGCAAACCATTACAACGCTTTGAGAATTGCGTCGACGCTGGCTTTCGCATCGCCAAACAGCATGTGGGTGTTCTCTTTGAAGAACAGCGGGTTCTGAACGCCGGCATAACCTGTGTTCATTGAACGCTTAAAGACCACCACATTTTGCGCTTTCCACACTTCCAGCACCGGCATGCCGGCGATCGGACTCTTCGGATCGTCCTGCGCCGCCGGGTTAACGGTGTCGTTGGCGCCGATAACCAGCACGGTATCGGTATCGGTGAAATCGTCGTTGATCTCATCCATTTCCAGCACCACGTCATACGGCACTTTCGCTTCCGCCAGCAGTACGTTCATGTGCCCAGGTAAACGTCCGGCAACCGGATGAATACCAAAGCGCACTTTGATGCCGCGAGCACGTAATCTTTCGGTGATTTCCGCCACCGGATACTGTGCCTGCGCGACCGCCATGCCGTAGCCCGGGGTGATGATCACCGAGTGCGAGTTTTTCAGCATTTCCGCGGTATCTTCGGCGCTGATTTCACGGTGTTCGCCTACTTCTTCATCGCTGCCGGTAGAGGAACCATCGGTACCAAAACCGCCGGCAATCACGCTGAAGAATGAGCGGTTCATCGCCTTACACATGATGTAAGACAGAATCGCACCCGACGAGCCCACCAGCGCCCCGGTCACAATCAGCAGGTCGTTGCTGAGCATAAAGCCCGCCGCTGCCGCTGCCCAGCCCGAGTAGGAGTTCAGCATTGAGACCACGACCGGCATATCTGCCCCGCCGATCGAAGCCACCAGATGCCAGCCAAAGGCCAGGGCAATGACCGTCATCATCAGCAGCGCCAGAACCTGAGTTCCTGTGCTGTCGGTGCGAACAAAGGCCACCAGCAGCAGGAAGGAAACCACCAGCGCCGCCAGATTCAGCTTATGGCGATGCGGCAGCATCAGCGGTTTAGACGAAATCTTGCCGCGCAGTTTGCCAAAGGCCACAATCGAGCCGGTGAAGGTCACCGCACCGATAAAGATGCCGAGGAACACTTCCGTCAGGTGAATATTCACCAGGATCTGTTCCATACCCGCTTCGTGATACAGGTAGCTGTTAAAGCCTACCAGCACCGCGGCCAGGCCCACAAAGCTGTGCAGCACGGCAACCAGCTCCGGCATTTCGGTCATTTCGACTTTCTTCGCCAGGCGAATACCAATCGCGCCGCCGATAACCATCGCCAGGATGATCCACGCCACGTTGCCGGTATCCGGCCCGAGAATGGTCGCCAGCAGCGCGATAGCCATCCCGGCCATCCCGAACAGGTTACCCTGCTTCGAGGTTTCGTGCTTTGACAGCCCCGCAAGGCTAAAAATAAACAGAATAGCGGCAACAATGTATGCAGCTGTAACTAATCCTCCAGACATGTGCTACCCCTTAGTTCTTGCGGAACATTTTCAGCATGCGCTGAGTAACGGTGAAACCACCAAAAATATTAATGCTGGCGATCAGCACCGCGATAAAACTCAGGAAGCTGACCCAGCCACCGTGGCCGATCTGCAATAACGCTCCGACAACGATAATCCCTGAAATAGCGTTGGTCACCGACATCAGCGGCGTGTGGAGCGCATGAGAAACGTTCCATACCACGTAATAGCCCACCACGCAGGAGAGCGCGAAGACGGTAAAGTGACCGAGGAACTCTTTCGGCGCCACGTTGGCAAGCCAGCCAAACAGAATAATCGCCAGCGCCATCAGCGCGTATTTACGCCACGGGGAGGTCGGTTTTTCTGCTTCTTTCGGCGCATCAACGGGCTTCGCCGCAGCCTGCGGCTGGGCAGAAACCTGAATCGGCGGCGCCGGCCAGGTCACTTCGCCCTCACGAACCACCGTCACGCCGCGAACCACGACGTCGTCAAAATCGATGGTGATATTGCCGTCTTTCTCTTTGCACAGCAGCTTCAGCAGGTTGACCAGGTTAGTCCCGTACAGCTGCGAGGACTGTGTCGGCAGACGGCCCGGCAGGTCGGTATAGCCGATGATCTTCACGCCGTTGGCGGTAGTCACCACTTCGCCAGGAACGGTGTATTCACAGTTGCCGCCGTTCTGCGATGCCAGGTCGACCACCACGCTGCCCGCGGTCATGGAGTCAACCATTTCACGGGTAATCAGCTTCGGCGCCGGTTTACCCGGGATCAGGGCCGTGGTGACGATGATGTCCACCTCTTTGGCCTGCGCGGCAAACAGCGCCATTTCGGCTTTAATAAAGGCTTCCGACATCACTTTGGCATAGCCATCGCCGCTGCCCGCCTCTTCTTTAAAGTCCAGCTCCAGGAACTCGGCGCCCATACTCTGCACCTGTTCTTTCACCTCTGGACGCGTATCGAACGCACGGACAATGGCGCCGAGGCTGTTCGCCGCGCCGATGGCCGCCAGTCCGGCGACGCCGGCGCCAATGACCATGACCTTCGCCGGCGGAACTTTGCCGGCAGCGGTGATCTGACCGGTAAAGAAGCGACCAAATTCGTGGGCCGCTTCAACAATCGCCCGGTAGCCGGCAATGTTGGCCATCGAGCTGAGCGCATCCAGCGACTGGGCGCGAGAAATACGCGGCACCGAATCCATCGCCATCACGTTGATATCGCGAGCCGCTAATTTCTGCATCAGCTCAGGATTTTGCGCAGGCCAGATAAAGCTCACCAGCGTGGTGCCCGGATTGAGTAATGCAATTTCATGTTCTTCTGGTGCGTTCACCTTCAGAATAATGGATGACTGCCAGACTTCAGCGGTGTCTACAACTTCTGCACCCGCCTGAGCAAAGGCTTCGTCATCGAAACTTGCCAGATGACCCGCGCCGCTTTCAACGGCAACGGTAAACCCGAGTTTTAGCAGCTGTTCCACCGTTTTCGGCGTGGCAGCGACGCGGGTTTCATTGGCAAACCGTTCTTTTGGTACCCCGATACGCATAGTTTTCCCTTCCATCGGTTTTTGATGATGGTTTTTCTTTTCTTACAGACGACGGTTAAGCGGCAAAACATGCCGTTTCTTTTCCATTGACTGAAAAAATGAAACAGTAACAAACTTTTTATAACCTACTGAAAATAGCGATTGTGATCTACTGCGATAAAACAGAAATTTTGATTTTATTGGTAAAACGCATCGCGAACCGTGTCAGGCAGCAATATTTACCTTAAATTTATGGTCAGGCCTGATAAATCGCTTAACTGATGCAGTAATACGCCATTAATCGCCAGCAAGAACATAACATTAACATTACGTTAACTTATAAAAGTGGTATTGATTATCAATTTTGCTGGTCAAGCGGCTGTTTTTTCAACATATCAGAAATTGTTATATTATTGTGACGCACGTTTCGGGCGGTAAGCAAAAAATGACGCAGACAGTGACTCCTTTTAAATGCAATAATCGAGCGTTATCAGTCAACAACAATACCAGTACATGGTTTGCGCAAGGCAAAGGATTATTTTTATGAAGCTTAAGAACTCACTCCTGGCGTCTGCTCTCCTGGCTACGACAGCGTTGTCAGCCCATGCAGCGACCGAGCTGACTCCGGAGCAGGCGGCGGCGCTAAAACCCTACGATCGCGTAGTGATCACGGGCCGTTTTAATGCCATCGGCGATGCGGTAAAAGCCATGTCCCGTAAAGCGGACAAAGATGGCGCGGCCTCATTTTATGTTGTCGACACTTCTGATTATGGCAACAGCGGCAACTGGCGCGTAACGGCAGACTTGTATAAAGACAATGCCCCGCAGGCGGATGCCCCGAAAAATCGCGTCATCAATGGCGTCATGGAGTTACCAAAGGATCAGGCCGTCGAACTTGAGCCTTTTGATACCGTGACCGTGCAGGGCTTTTATCGCAGTCAGCCGGAAGTGAATGATGCGATCACCAAAGCGGCGAAAGCCAAAGGTGCCGCCTCCTTCTTTATCGTCCGTCAGGTTGATGCCAACCAGGGCGGTAACCAGCGTATTACTGCCTATATCTATAAAGCCGATGCCAGAAAACGCGTTCTGCAGAGCCCGGATGCGATCCCGGCCGACTCTGAAGCCGGTCGCGCGGCGCTGGCTGAAGGCGGCACCGCTGCGAAAAATGTTGAAATCCCAGGCGTTGCCACCACGGCAGCCGTCGGTTCCGGTACCGGCGTAGGTCGTTTCTTCGAAACCCAGTCATCAAAAGGTGGACGTTACACCGTCACGCTGCCGGATGGCACCAAAGTCGAAGAAGTGAACAAGATTACCGCGGCCCAGATGGCGCCGTTTGACAGCATCAAGTTCACCGGCAATTACGGCAACATGACCGAGATTTCTTACCAGACCGCCAAGCGCGCGGCGAAGAAAGGGGCGAAGTACTACCACATTACCCGCCAGTGGCAGGAACGTGGCGGTAACATCACCATCAGCGCAGACCTGTATAAATAATCGTATCGGCACTGTGTAAAAAGGCGGCAATATGCCGCCTTTTTGTTTTTTTTCATCCGCCACCATTGCATGCGCACAAGACACTCCGTAAAATCCCGCGCCTTAGCGTAATCCTCCATTTTTATGCGATTTCGCCAAATAAATATTCTTGATTCACTGCCGTCACCTCGGGAATACAATGGAAAAGAAACTGGGCCTCAGCGCCTTGACCGCACTGGTACTGAGCTCAATGCTGGGCGCAGGGGTGTTCAGCTTGCCGCAAAACATGGCGGCCGTCGCCAGCCCGTCGGCGCTGCTGATTGGCTGGGCAATCACCGGCGTGGGGATTTTATTCCTCGCCTTCGCCATGCTGCTGTTGACCCGCATTCGCGCCGATCTTGACGGCGGTATCTTCACCTATGCCCGCGAAGGTTTCGGTGAACTCGTCGGTTTTTGCTCCGCCTGGGGCTACTGGCTGTGCGCGGTGATCGCCAACGTCTCGTATCTGGTGATTGTTTTTGCCGCGCTCAGCTTCTTTACCGATACTCCGGACGCCATTATTTTCGGCAACGGGAATACCTGGCAGGCGATCGTGGGCGCGTCGGTCCTGCTGTGGGTGGTGCACTTTCTGGTCCTGCGCGGCGTCCAGACCGCCGCAGGCATTAACCTGATCGCCACCCTGGCCAAGCTGATCCCACTCGGTGCATTTATCATCCTCGCCGTCATCGCCTTTCGTCTGGAGACGTTCCGCCTTGATTTTAGCGGTCTGGCGCTCGGCGTACCGGTCTGGGAGCAGGTGAAGAACACCATGCTGATCACCCTATGGGTGTTTATCGGCGTGGAAGGTGCGGTCGTGGTTTCCGCGCGGGCGCGTAATAAACAGGATGTCGGCCGCGCTACGCTGCTGGCGGTCCTTTCCGCACTGGTGGTTTATCTGCTGGTGACCCTGCTCTCTTTAGGCGTGGTCGCCCGTCCGGAACTGGCCGAAATGCGTAATCCGTCGATGGCCGGCCTGATGGTGAAAATGATGGGCTCATGGGGCGAAGTAGTGATCGCTGCCGGGCTGATTATTTCCGTGTGCGGCGCCTATCTGAGCTGGACCATTATGGCGGCAGAAGTTCCCTGGCTCGCCGCGACGCATAAAGCATTTCCGCGCCGCTTCGCCCGGCAGAATAAAAACAACGCCCCGTCGGCCTCGCTGTGGCTAACCAATATCAGTGTTCAGCTGTCGCTGGTGCTCATCTGGCTGACAAAGTCTGATTACAATACGTTATTGACCATCGCGTCCGAGATGATTCTGGTGCCCTATTTCCTCGTGGGCGCCTTCCTGCTGAAGATTGCTGTACGCCCGCTGCATAAGGCGGTGGGTGTCGGTGCATGTATTTATGGCTTATGGTTATTATATGCATCCGGCCCTGTGCATTTATTGTTGTCAGTGGTACTTTACGCTCCGGGTCTTCTGGTTTTCCTGTACGCTCGCCGTACGCACCAGCACGATCGCATGCTCAAACGCCGTGAATTAGCCTTAATTGGTTTTTTGCTGGTTGCCGCTGTACCGGCAACGTGGATGCTGGTGGGGTAAGCGGTCGCCCTGCTGCTGAACTCAAAGGAGATACCCATGACTGTCCGACAGCCTCGCCCGATTCTCATCACCGGTGGAGGCCGCCGCATCGGCCTTGCGCTGGCGCACCATTTTCTGGATCAGCAGCAGCCGGTTATCGTCAGCTATCGCACGCACTACCCGGCCATTGACGCACTGCGCGACGCCGGAGCTATCTGTCTTACCGCCGATTTTAGTACCGATGAGCAGATACTGGCCTTCGCCGAAGCGGTAAAACACCACGCCGCCGGCGGCCTGCGCGCCATCGTCCATAACGCCAGCGACTGGATGGCTGAAAAGCCGGGCATTCCACTCACCACGGTGCTGGCCAGCATGATGCAGATCCACGTTCATGCCCCCTATTTGCTCAACCATGCGCTGGAAACGCTCCTGCGCGGGCACGGGCACGCCGCCAGCGACATTATTCATATCACTGACTATGTCGTTGAACGCGGCAGCGATAAACATATTGCCTACGCGGCCAGTAAAGCGGCACTGGATAATATGACCCGCTCGTTTGCCCGCAAGCTGGCGCCGGAGATTAAGGTCAACGCCGTTGCCCCTTCGCTGATCATGTTTAATGAGGGCGACGACGCCGAATATCGCCAGCAGGCGCTGGATAAATCGCTCATGAAAAGCGTGGCGGGCGAAAAAGAGATCATCGACCTGCTCGATTATCTGTTCGCCAGCCGGTTCGTTACGGGCCGTTCTTTTGCCGTGGATGGCGGCAGACACCTGCGTTAGTGGAAGCGGCTCCAGCCGAGGATCAGCAGCCAGGCACACAGCCCCCAGCACCCGACTGCGCCCGCCAACGCCAACGGCAGGCGCATCATCCCGGTGAAGTACCAGAGCGACAGCAGATAGACGAAATAGGGAATGATTGACCACATCCCAAAGACGATCGTGGTCCGCAGCGCCTCAAGCCCGCGTTCGCTGGCCACAATATAATGCGCAATCAGGGCAAAGGTCGGAAATAACGGAATTAAACCAGCAATATAATAATTTTTGCTTTTCGACAGTACGCCAATCAATATCACCACCAGCGCACCGATCAGCCCTTTAATCAACAACCCCATTCCTTTAGCCTTAACATTTAAACAACAGTTGATGTAGCATAACGGAAGTATCTCTCTTCACAATATTATTCGAATCGCCCCACCGCGGCGCAAGAGCGAATGCCCCGAAGCATAGATAACCGGCTGACCGCTCCGCGCGCGAAGCAAACGTCGGGGTCGCTTGAAGGATGAGGTCTTTTTTATAAAAGAGTAATGGCAGGTAGTCTGGTGGCGGTGTATGTTAATTCTTTTTCCAGTACAAGTAAGATATGAATAAGATCGTTTTTGTTGAGGATGATCCGGAAGTGGGCGCTCTGATTGCCGCTTATCTCGGAAAGCACGATATGGACGTAGTGGTTGAACCACGAGGTGACCGGGCAGAAGAGGTTATCGCGCGGGAAAAACCCGATCTGGTGTTGTTGGATATCATGCTGCCAGGCAAAGACGGCATGACTCTGTGCCGCGATCTGCGCGGCCAGTGGCAAGGTCCGATTGTGTTGCTCACCTCGCTCGACAGCGATATGAACCATATTTTGTCCCTGGAAATGGGCGCCAGCGATTACATTCTGAAGACCACGCCGCCTGCCGTATTGCTGGCACGTCTGCGCCTGCATTTACGCCAGCACGTCGCCTCCCCCGTGACCAATGCTCCGGCATCGCTCACCCCGCATAAATCGATTGCATTCGGTTCACTGCTCATCGACCCGGTTAATCGTCAGGTATTGCTCGGTGGCGAAAGCGTGGCCCTCTCAACGGCGGATTTTGAGCTGTTATGGGAACTGGCCACCCACGCCGGACAGATTATGGATCGTGATGCGTTGCTGAAAAATCTGCGCGGCGTCAGTTACGATGGGATGGATCGCAGCGTGGATGTGGCAATTTCGCGCCTGCGGAAAAAACTGCTCGACAGCGCGACCGAGCCCTATCGCATCAAGACGGTGCGCAATAAAGGGTATCTGTTCGCTCCTCACGCCTGGGACAATTAATCTTCCCCCGCCGTAGAACGCGACAAAAAACCGCCGGCGGGTTAATGCGGGTCACTTAAAGGTGACCCGCATTTTTGGCCTGGCGGCCAGTCCTGGATGCACACCTGCATTCTCGCCCGTTTTCCCGGTAGGCAATACGGTAACCCTGGCCCGCCTTGAGCACGTTGGCAAAACCCGAACGGTCTAAATGCATTCCTGCAACCAACAGTTTTTCACTTGCCGCCTGCGCGAGGATTTTTTTACGTGTCTCTTCAGCCTGAAGGGGGTCACAGTCAAACACAATGGAAACGTCCGGGCGTGCTGACTGGATATGCGGAAAATGGACGATGTCTCCCCAGATCAATAAGCATTGTTCCCCGGAAGTGATACGGAATCCGGTATGCCCAGGCGTATGTCCTGGCAGCCATACCGGGAGAATACCCTCAGTTATCGCCCCCTCGTCAAGCAGGCGCAGCTGCCGGGCGTACACGTCTAACGTCCTGCGGGCGAGGTTAAAATTTCGCTTCCCGCGCTCATTCGCTACTTTAAATTGTTCATCATCCTGCCAGTATTGCGCCTCAAGCGGGTGAAGATGAAGTTCGGCCTGTTTAAAAACAGGTAGCCCTTCGGCATCTAAAAGCCCCCCAATATGGTCAGGATGGCCGTGCGTCAGCAACACGGTATCGACATCATCGGGGCTAATACCTGCAGCGCCAAGATTATCTATGAGTTGCCCGCCTACGTTATTCAACCCCCCGGCACCGGCATCGACCAGGAGGGTTCGCCCGCGCCCCTGGATAAGATAGCCGTTGATATGGATATTGCCGGGTTCAGCGATCCGGGCGCGGTGTTGAATCACCGTTGCTTCTGCTGTTTCAATGCCTGACAGCCAATCCAGACTGGCGGACATCGTGCCATCGCTCAGCGCGGTCACCACAAAATCCCCAATCCGACGGGTTGAAAAAGAGTGATGGTTCATCGTTACCTCTGGTTAATTGCGCGCAAACAGGTGTGATGCAGCGGAGCCAAAACAGCGAATACGCGCTGTAAGGCCCGAAGCTTGTCGAATGGCTCGTTCTAACTCGCGCATGAACTCCTCCATGACTTCTGACGTACGCACGTTTGTCAGACGATAAAAAAGCTCGGCATATACCGGATGTCCGCATCCGGGTTTTACATCGACATAGATGATATGCACATTTTCCGACTCCGCAGCGAGAATGCCTGTGCAGAGCGCACTGCAGGTACGCGTTAAATCACGGAGGTCACTAAACCTGGCAGCATGTTCCTGAGAAAGATAAAACGTCAGATTCGGCATGTTGATAAACTCGCCTCCCTTCAGGCTTGAGCAGGATTCGTCAACTGCGCTGTCAGCGGCGCATAGAAGTTTACGCCGGGCAGGTCAGCTAACTGCGCGGCAGTTTCCCGCGTCACCACCCAGGCAATGCGTCGGGCGGGCATTTTATCTAATCCTGACGCCTGCATTTGCAGTGCCGGGTACCCCAGCCCCTCAATAAAGCTCAATGGCTGGGTGCTGAGCAGCAGGATTTCATCACTGGCTACCGCAGGTGCCGTGCCGTCACACTCATACAAATTACGCTGCCAGTCGGTGATGTGATTTTGCCAGCGTGAAAAATGACCGCCCCCTTTCAGCTTGTACTCCTCGCTGGTAAGTACCTCTGCATACTTCACCGTATGAATGGCGAGATACCGGGAGCCGCCTGGTTTCAGGGCCTTAAAACGCTGGGAAGAGCTAAACCCGGCGACCGAAATCAGCGCGGGCAGCTTTTGCTGGCTGTAAAACGTATTCCACTCCTGCTCACTTTCAGGGTCGGTATAGTTACACTCCACGGTATAGAGCATCGATTCACCTCTGCATGAATAAAACGCAGGGCCCGAATGGCCTTGCTTAATGACTTTTGATCATGCTATATGCTGTTAACTCGGCGATGAATCGATATTAATTCAAGTATTAGTGACATTATGTCACTAACAATTCACACTTCCGTCGAATAAGGCAATTCTAATGCGCAGAAAAATTCCCAGCAGCGCTTCACTTCAGGCGTTTGAGGCCGCTGCCCGGCACGGTAATTTTGCCCGTGCCGCCGCGGAGCTATCGCTGACCGAAGGCGCCATCAGTAGACAGATTGCCCGCCTGGAGGCTCTGCTCGAGTGCAGACTATTTGACCGTACGGGAACCCGAGTAAAGCTTAATCCAGTGGGTTCACACTATGCCCATCACGTACGGGAAATACTCGAACGGTTAGAACGGGATACTCAGTATGTGATGGGCATGCCCGAAGGCAGCAGAAGCCTGGAAATTGCTGTCCTGCCGACGTTTTGCAGCCGCTGGCTGATTCCCCGGCTCAGCGGCTTTCAGTCTTTATATCCGGACATCACGTTGAATATCGCGGCGAGAACCGACCCTTTCATTTTCACCGGGAGCGGATTTGACGCGGCGATTCATTTCGAGCATCCCGCATGGGCGGGTATGCGCACGCAGGTTCTGTTTGAAGAGAAGCTGGTGCCGGTTTGTCGTCCCGACCTGTTAAGCGATAAGGATATCGTTGAACAGTTGAATACACTGCCCCGCATTCACCGGCGGCAGAACCCAGAAGCCTGGCTGCATTATGCCGGGCAAAGTGGGATAGTCCTTGATAACCCGGCACAGGGAGTCCGCTATGACCTTCATGAAATGGCGATAGCAGCCGTACTGGCGGGACAAGGTGTGGCCATGGTGCCACGCATATACGTCGAAAAAGAGCTAAACCAGGGATTGCTGGTTGCGCCCTGGCCGGACTCAGAGCAACTGAGCAAGACATTTTGTTTGGTAAAACCGGTGGAAACAGGAATTAATGAACCCGCCCTGCAAGATTTTGAGCGCTGGTTACGGGCAGAACCGATGCTCGTGACATGACATAGCGGTTGTCTGCTTTCTGTCAAAAGCGGAAAATAAAACATGATAAGAATCAGCTGCAGTTTAATATTTATAATCCATAAAAGAGCGATGCCAATGCTCCATCGTGCCCATGAAGGTAAAAGACAGGTAGTTAACTTTTTTGATTTTTAGGTGAGATTTAATGAAAAAGCTGTTTGTGCAGTTTTACCTTCTGCTGTTCGTCTGCTTCCTGGTGATGACCATGCTGGTGGGGCTGGTGTATAAATTCACCGCCGAACGTGCGGGCCGGCAGTCGCTGGACGATCTGATGAAAAGCTCGTTGTATCTGATGCGCAGCGAGCTGCGGGAAATCCCACCGCGCGACTGGAGCAAAACGCTAAAGGAGCTGGATCTTAATCTGTCGTTCGATCTGCATATTGAGCCGCTGAGCAAATTTAAGCTGTCGGAAAACTCCATGCAGCATCTGCGCGCCGGGGATATTGTCGCCCTCGATGATGAATACACCTTTATTCAACGCATTCCGCGAAGCCACTATGTTCTGTCGGTGGGCCCCGTCCCCTATCTCTACTTCCTCCACGAGATGCGTTTGCTGGATGTTGCCTTAATGGCTTTCATCGCCATTTCGCTGGCCTTTCCGGTGTTCATCTGGATGCGCCCCCACTGGCAGGATATGTTGCGTCTTGAGACCGCAGCACAACGCTTTGGCGAGGGGCATTTCACCGAACGCATTCATTTCGACAGTATGTCCAGCTTCGAGCGTCTGGGCGTGGCCTTTAACCAGATGGCCGACAATATCAACGCGCTAATCGCCAGCAAGAAGCTGCTGATCGACGGCATTGCCCACGAACTGCGTACTCCGCTGGTGCGTCTGCGCTATCGCCTTGAGATGAGTGAAAACCTGACCGAAGCGGAATCCCAGGCGCTGAACCGCGATATTGGGCAGCTGGAAGCCTTAATCGAGGAGCTGTTGACCTACGCCCGTCTGGACCGACCGCAGAACGAACTACACCTGACGACGCCTGATTTTCCCGCCTGGATAGCGGCGCACGTTGAAGAGATTCAGATGGTGAATCCCCAACGCGATGTGACGTTACATAAGGTGGTCGCCGGGGATTACGGCGCGCTTGATATGCGTCTGATGGAACGGGTGCTGGACAATCTCGTCAACAACGCTTTGCGCTACAGCAATCAGCGAATTCAGGTCAGCCTCACGCTACAGGGTTCGCGCGCAACTTTACAGGTTGAAGATGATGGTCCGGGCATCGACCCGGAGGAGCGCGAGCGGGTGTTTGAGCCCTTTGTCCGTCTCGATCCTAGCCGTGACAGGGCCACCGGCGGCTGCGGGCTTGGGCTGGCGATCGTCCACAGTATCGCCCAGGCCATGTCCGGCGAGGTGAGCTGCGGCGCCAGCTCTCTGGGCGGCGCTCGCTTTTGTTTTAGCTGGCCAATCTATCACCAGCTGCCCAATTTGAGCGCTCTTTGAGTACTGCCTGACTTTCTTGCGCAGGTGCTTCGGCCTGCGTATAGTTAAAAACCAAACAGTATGTTGTAACTAAGGTGGGCGCTATGGCCAGCTACGATCTCGTTGAACGTCTGAATGACACCTTTCGCCAGCTGGAACGCGAGCTACAGATGCTCCAGCAACGCCTGCGCGCCTGTCGACTGCTGGCCGCCCGGGTGTTTGAACTGCCGGCCGTCAGTAAAGAGACGGAACACGATCCGCTGGAGACTATTCAGGTGGTTCAGCACACCGGTCAACCGGCGCTGGAGATGGCGCTGAAACACTACAGCCATCTGTTCATTCAACAGCAATCAGAAAGCCGTAGCAGTAAGGCTGCGGTCCGCCTCCCCGGCGCTATCTGCCTGCAAACCGATGGCGAGGAACAGGCGGCGTTACTGCAGAGCATTTCTCGCATTAACGCGCTGAAAGCCGCTTTCGAAAAGATTGTCACCGTTGATTCCGGCCTGCCCGCCGCGGCACGTTTTGAATGGGTGCACCGTCATCTGCCGGGGCTTATCACCCTCAGCGCCTACCGCACCTTGACGGTGCTATGCGACCCAAGCACCCTCCGCTTCGGTTGGGCTAATAAGCACGTGATTAAAAATCTCACCCGTGATGAGGTGCTGCAGCAGCTGGAAAAAAGTCTGCAATCGCCGCGCGCGGTGCCGCCCTGGACGCGTGAACAGTGGCAAAGCAAACTGGAGCGAGAATATCAGGATGTCGCCGCTCTGCCGCAGCGGGCAAAGCTTAAGATCAAGCGGCCGGTGAAGGTCCAGCCTATTGCACGCGTCTGGTACGCCGGTGAACAGAAACAGGTGCAGTACGCCTGCCCGGGCCCGCTTATCACGCTGATATCCGGCACTCAGGGGGTGAGCGTGCCGGATATCGGCGAGTTACTGAACTACGATGCGGATAATGTGCAGTATCGCTATAAGCCGCAGGCGCAGTCGCTCAGGTTACTTATCCCGCGACTGCATCTGTGGCTGGCTAACGAGTAGCCATGCTGCCCACCATCTCTTCCGGGCGCACCCAGCTGTCAAATTCGGCCTCCGTCAGATAGCCCAGCGCTAACGCGGAGGCTTTGAGCGTCAGCCCCTCTTTATGCGCCTTTTTGGCAATCTCCGCCGCTTTGTCATAGCCAATATGGGTATTCAGCGCCGTGACCAGCATCAGTGACTCATTGAGCAACTGAGCGATCCGTTCACGGTTCGGTTCGATGCCGGTCGCACAGTGTTCATTAAAACTCTCCATCCCATCCGCCAGCAGACGCACCGATTGCAGGAAGTTATGAATCACCATCGGACGATATACGTTCAGTTCGAAGTTACCGGACGCCCCGCCGATATTGACCGCCACATCATTCCCCATAACCTGACAGCACAGCATCGTCAGCGCTTCGCACTGCGTCGGGTTAACCTTGCCGGGCATGATGGATGAGCCGGGTTCATTTTCCGGAATCGCGATTTCGCCAATCCCGCAACGCGGGCCGGAAGCCAGCCAGCGTACATCGTTGGCAATCTTCATCAACGAAGCCGCCAGCCCCTTCAGCGCCCCGTGGGCATGAACCAGCGCATCGCAGGTCGCGAGGGCTTCAAATTTATTCGGCGCAGTGACGAACGGCTGGCCGCTGAGGGTCGCCAGTTCTTCCGCTACGCGAACGGCATATTGCGGATGGGTATTCAGACCGGTACCAACGGCGGTACCGCCCAACGCCAGCTCGCTCAGGTGCGGCAGGCTCAGCTCCAGATGGCGGAGATTGTGTTCCAGCATCGCCACCCAACCTGAGAACTCCTGCCCCAGCGTTAACGGCGTCGCATCCTGCAGGTGCGTGCGGCCAATCTTAACGATGTCGTTGAAGGCAGCAGCTTTATCACTCAGCGTCTGTTTCAGCACCGTGAGCCGGGGGATGAGCGCTTCGCGCAGCGCGATAATCGCCGCGACATGCATCGCGGTTGGAAAGACATCGTTGGAACTCTGGCTCTTATTAACGTCATCGTTAGGATGAACTTTGCGCTCCATGCCACGCACGCCGCCCAGCAGCTCACTGGCGCGGTTGGCCAACACTTCGTTCATGTTCATGTTGCTTTGCGTGCCGGAACCGGTCTGCCAGATGGCCAGCGGAAATTCATCGGGATGATTGCCGGCCAGAACTTCATCTGCTGCTTGAATAATCGCTCCGGCCTTCTCTGCGGTCAGTAATCCCAAATCCTGGTTAACCTTCGCCGCCGCCCGTTTGGTCAGCGCCAGCGCATAAATCAGTTCGCCCGGCATTTTTTCCGTCGAGATGCGGAAATGTTCCAGCGAACGCTGGGTCTGCGCGCCCCATAGCTTATCGGCAGGCACCTCGATAGCGCCCATTGAGTCTCTTTCACTGCGATGCGTTGTCATTACTTTCTCCTTGAATACAAAGTACGTAATTACGACAAAGCTCACCTGCTATAAAGGGTTAAGTATTGGTCAAATTTTTAAGATTATGTTGCTCGTTCGTGCCGCTAAACGACATAAAAAAACCGCCCCGGAGGGCGGCTTAGATTATTTCACACAGCGTGTGCACTGCGAGGTCTGAATCTGCTGGAAGAAATCGTTGCCTTTGTCATCCACCAGGATGAAGGCCGGGAAATCTTCCACTTCGATTTTCCAGATAGCTTCCATCCCCAGTTCCGGATACACCACGCACTCCAGGCTGCGGATACTCTGCTGCGCCAGCACCGCCGCCGGGCCGCCAATGCTGCCGAGATAGAATCCGCCGTGTTTGTGACAGGCGTCGGTCACCTGCTGGCTGCGGTTGCCTTTTGCCAGCATCACCATGCTGGCGCCGTGGGACTGCAGCAGATCAACATAGGAGTCCATGCGCCCCGCGGTGGTTGGGCCGAGTGAACCTGAGGCGTAACCTTCCGGAGTTTTCGCCGGACCGGCGTAGTAGATCGGGTGATCTTTCACGTACTGCGGCAGCGCTTCGCCGTTATCCAGCAGCTCTTTCAGCTTCGCGTGGGCGATATCGCGCGCCACGATGATGGTACCGCTGAGCGACAGCCGGGTCGATACCGGGTACTGCGACAGCAGTGCCAGAATCTCGCTCATCGGCTGATTGAGATTAACCTTCACCGCTTCACCTTCACCGGCCTGACGCAGCGACTCCGGAATGTATTTACCCGGATTGCTTTCCAGCTTCTCCAGCCAGATCCCTTCCCGGTTGATTTTGGCCTTGATATTGCGGTCAGCGGAACAGGAGACGCCCATGCCGACCGGACAGGAGGCTCCGTGGCGCGGCAGACGCACTACGCGGATATCGTGGGCGAAGTATTTGCCGCCGAACTGGGCGCCGAGGCCGAGATTTTGCGCTTCCAGCAGCAGCTCTTGCTCCAGCTGAATATCGCGGAACGCCTGGCCGTGTTCGTTACCTTCAGTCGGCAGGCCATCATAATATTTGGTCGATGCCAGCTTCACGGTTTTCAGCGTCGATTCCGCCGAGGTGCCGCCAATCACGAAGGCGATATGGTACGGCGGACAGGCCGCGGTGCCGAGGGTGCGCATCTTCTCAACCAGGTAGCTTTTCAGCTTCGCCGGGGTAATCAGCGCTTTGGTTTCCTGATACAGATAGGTCTTGTTGGCCGAACCGCCGCCCTTGGCGATACAGAGGAATTTGTATTCGTCGCCGTCGGTGGCATACAGATCGATCTGCGCCGGCAGGTTAGTCCCGGTGTTGACCTCTTTATACATATCCAGGGCCGCGTTCTGCGAGTAGCGCAGGTTATCCTGGATATAGGTGTTATACACCCCCTGCGCCAGCGCCGCTTCATCGCCGCCGCCGGTCCAGACGCGCTGGCCCTTTTTACCGGTGATGATTGCGGTACCGGTATCCTGGCAGGTCGGCAAAATGCCTTTGGCCGCGATATCGGAGTTGCGCAGGAACTGCAGGGCGACGTATTTGTCGTTTTCGCTGGCTTCCGGGTCGTTAAGGATATCGGCGACCTGCTGCTGGTGCGCCGGGCGCAACATGAAGGAAGCATCGTGGAAAGCGTGTTGTGCCAGAAGGGTCAGCGCCTGAGGTTCAACCTTCAGGACTTCCTGGCCGGCGAATTCGGCGACAGAGACGTAGTCACGACTGAGGAGATAATACTCGGTGTCATCCTTTTTAAGGGGAAAAGGATCCTGATAAACAAACGGTTTATTCGACATTGTGCTCTCACTTACTGCTGGGCTGATTATATTTCAGGCAGACACTCCATTTGCCTGTAGAAAAGCGAGTCGATCAATTTTACACAAAATTTTAACAAAAACTGAGACAGGGACGACTTTTTCTTTCAGCAGTTGCTTCTCGGCGGTTTGCTGGTTTAATAGAGCGATTATTATCATGTGGAAACAGGGATTGAGAATGCAAAAGCTCATTAACTCAGTGCAGAACTATGCCTGGGGAAGTCACACCGCATTAACGGAACTTTATGGTATCGCCAACCCGGACAACCTGCCAATGGCAGAGCTGTGGATGGGCGCGCATCCGAAGAGCAGTTCGCAGGTTCTCGACGCTGACGGTCGCCCGCACGCGCTGCGCCAGATCATTGACGGCGACAAGTCCGCCCTGCTCGGCGACAAGGTTGCACAGCGTTTCGGCGAACTGCCGTTCCTGTTTAAAGTGCTCTGCGCCGCTCAGCCGCTCTCCATTCAGGTTCATCCGAACAAGCAGGCTTCAGAAATTGGCTTTGCCAAAGAGAACGCCGCCGGCATTCCGCTGGATGCCGCTGAACGTAATTATAAAGATCCTAACCACAAGCCGGAGCTGGTCTTTGCGCTGACGCCATTCCTGGCGATGAACGCGTTCCGCGAATTTAACGAGATTGCCGCCCTGCTGCAGCCGGTTGCCAGCGCGCACCCGGCCATCGGCGAATTCCTCAGTCACCCGGATGCTGAACATTTAAGCCAGCTGTTCGCCGGCCTGCTCAATATGCAAGGCGAAGAAAAAGCGCAGGCTCTGCGCGTGCTGCAAGCGGCGCTGGATAACCAACAGGGCGAACCGTGGCAGACCATCCGCCTGATCGCCGAATTCTATCCCGACGACAGCGGCCTGTTCTCTCCGCTGCTGCTTAACGTGGTGAAGCTGAATCCAGGCGAAGCGATGTTCCTGTTCGCCGAAACGCCGCACGCCTACCTGCAGGGCGTGGCGCTGGAGGTGATGGCCAACTCGGATAACGTGCTGCGTGCCGGCCTGACGCCAAAGTACATTGATATTCCTGAGCTGGTTGCCAACGTGAAGTTCGTTGCCAAGCCGGCAGGCGAGCTGCTGACTCAGCCGGTGCAACAGGCCGCGGAGCTGGATTTCCCGATTCCGGTCGATGATTTCGCCTTCTCCCTGCACGATCTCTCGGCACAGGAATCCACCCTCGACCAGCAGAGCGCGGCTATCATCTTCTGCGTAGAAGGCGAAGCGGTTCTGCGTAAAGGTGAACAGCGTCTGACCCTGAAAGCCGGTGAGTCGGCCTTTATTGGCTGTAACGAGTCGCCGGTCGCGGTCAGCGGCAGCGGTCGTCTGGCGCGCGTCTTTAATAAGCTCAAGTAAGTTACTGAATTTTTTAGTCGCGCTTGCTAGACTTTCCCTCATCATGACAACATGACCAGGCGGCTCGATCCGCCTGGTTTTATTTATGGACAAATGCTATGAAGAAATCGCTGGTCGCAGCAGGAATTATCGTGGCGCTGGGCGTCATCTGGACAGGTGGCGCCTGGTACACAGGGAAACAGCTGGAAAGCCACCTCGCCGAGGTAGTGCAACAGGCTAATGCGCAGCTACAGAGCAGCGCGCCGGAAGCGGGCGTCGAGCTGTCATGGCAAAACTATCAGCGCGGCGTATTCAGTAGCCACCTGCAGCTGGTAGTGAAGCCGGTTGCCGGTAAAGAGAACAGCTGGCTGGCGGCCGGGCAGTCGCTGGTGTTTGATGAAGTGGTCGATCACGGCCCCTTCCCGGCGGCAGCGCTGAAATCCGGCCAGCTTGCCCCGGCGATGGCGTCCGTCAGAACCACGCTGGTCAATAACGATGCCAGCAAAGGGCTGTTTGATATCGCCAAAGGCGAGTCACCGTTTACCATCAATACCCGGATTGCCTACAGCGGCGACAGCCGGTCGGCTATCGACCTGAGACCACTGGACTACGCGAAAGGCGATGAGAAAGTCACCTTCAGCGGCGGTCAGTTCCAGCTCGATGCGGATGCGGAAGGCAAATCGGTGAGTCTGAGCGGCGAAGCGAGCAGCGGTCAGATCAACGCGCTGAATGAATACAACCAGAAAGTTCAGTTGAACTTCAATAACCTGAAAACCGACGGCGCCACCGAGATGACCAGCTTCAATGAGCGCATCGGTAAGCAGAAAATCTCCCTGGAGAAGCTGTCGATTGGCGTTGAAGGGAAAGAGCTGGCCCTGCTGGAAGGCATGAACATCGATGGCCAGTCTTCGCTGACTGAAGACGGTAAAGGGATTAACAGCCAGCTGGATTACACCGTCAACAGCCTGAAGCTGCAAAACCAGGATATCGGCAGCGGTAAACTGACCGTCAAGCTGGCGAATCTTGACGGCCAGGCCTGGCATCAGTTCAGCCAGCAGTACAATGCCGAAGCGCAGGCGCTGATGGCGAACCCGCAGCTGGCGCAGAATCCTGAGCTGTACCAGCAGGCGCTGACGGAAACCTTCTTTAAAGCGCTACCGATTTTACTGAAGGGTAACCCGTCGCTGACTATCGCCCCGCTGAGCTGGCGCAACGCCAAAGGGGAAAGCACCTTTAATATGTCTGTTCTGCTGAAAGACCCGGCGCTGACCACCGCTGAACCGCAAACGCTGGCGGATGAAGTGGATCGCAGCGTCAAGTCGCTCGACAGCAAGCTGGTCATTCCGGTCGATATGGCCACCGCATTTATGACTCAGGTTGCCGGCCTCGAAGGCTACCAGCCGGAAGATGCGGCTAAACTGGCAGACCAGCAGGTGAAAGGTCTTGCCGCCATGGGCCAGATGTTCCGCATTACCGCGATGGAAGACAACGCGATCACCTCCAGTCTGCAATACGCCGAAGGTCAGGTCACCCTGAACGGGCAGAAAATGCCGCTGGATGAGTTCGCCGGAATGTTTGGCTTTACTCTGCCGGCAGCCCCTGGCGCCGAACCGCAGGAAACCCTGCCAGAAGAAGTGGCGCCGCCGGTCGCGCCGCAGCAGTAATCTCGCGATTAGCCCCTTTCGAGGGGCTCAGTTTAGCGGTCAGTGCCCGGCGGCGCTTCGCTTGCGCGGGCCTACCGGAAACGTGGCAACCGCTACAATCACGCAGGCCCGGTAAGGCGTAACTGCCACCGGGCCAGAATGCGGGAACCATAGTTTACATCTGAGCCCTTTCGAGGGGCTATTTTCGGGTCACCAGCCGCGGGGGCATAATTTGATTTCTCGCGCTCATCTGCCCCTTCTCCAGACGCCGTAGAATACATTCCGCCAGGCTTTGGCCCATCTCGCGCGCAGGCGTGGTGACCCAGGTCAACGGCACATCATCCAGCGCGCTTTCCGGGACTTCGGCAAAAGCCGCCAGCGCCACGCGCTGTTCAAAATAGCTCTCCACGCTGTCTTCACCGCTCTGGCGTCCCGCTCGCATCAGGCCAAACCAGGCGCCGGTGGCAATCACGTTGTTGTAACACAGCACGGCGGTTATGGTCGGATTCTGCCGCAGCAGCGAGGCCATTGCTTCGGCCGCCAGCTTTTGGCTGGATTCGCACTCCACGACCCATTCGCTATGAAACGGCAGACCGTACTTCAGCAGCGTCGCGCAGTATCCGCCCACCCGCTCCGCCCGCGTCAACGACGCGCTTTGTCCGCCGAGCCAGGCAATGCGCTGGTGTCCGCGGCGGATCAGATGCTCGGTGACAATCTGCGCGGCCTGCATATTATCCGGGCGGATAAGGTCGATATCATCGAGGTAGCTGGCGCGGGAGGCAAACACCAGCGGCATACCAACCTCCGCGGCGCGATCGCGCAGTTCGCTACCTTTGTCGATAGCACCGGCAATAATCACCCCGTCTACACCCTGCGAAATCAGAGTTTCAAAACGTTGACGCATTTTTTCCCCACCGTAGCCGCCCTGGGTAAGAAAGACCATTTTCCCCTCGGCCTCAAGCGCATCGGTCAGCCCGGCGGTAAGCTCCGCATAAAACGGCTTGGAGAGGTCGCTCACGATAAGACCAATCACGCCGCTCTGCCCGCCGCGCAGTGCAGCCGCCTGGCGGTTACGCACAAAACCCAGCTGTTCAATCGCCTGATTGACGCGCTCGCCGGTGGCCGACGATATCCGGCCTTTGCCGCTCAGCACCAGTGAGACCGTACTCACCGATACTCCGGCCACCTGCGCAACGTCGTTAATGGTGATCTTTTTTGCGATAGCCATAACTGCAACCGTCTCCCTGTGGCGGTCGATAAAACGTTTTATCAATGAGTTACCTTTATAAACGTTATCTTCGCCTGATTATGTGATTTTTATCGCACTAAAAAGTGATAAAACGTTTTATCTTGCCGTAGCGTTACACCCTACCCATAACTTAAAAAATCAGGATTCGTGTTAATGACGGCAAAAACGACACCAAAAATTACCTTGTGGGAGTTTTTCCAGCAGTTAGGAAAAACGTTTATGTTGCCCGTGGCATTGCTTTCTTTTTGCGGGATCATGCTGGGGATCGGCAGCTCTTTAAGCAGCCACGATGTGCTCACCCTGCTGCCATGGCTCGATATTCCGCTGCTGCAGGCTGTGTTTGTCTGGATGAGCAAAGTCGGCTCCTTCGCCTTTAGCTTCCTGCCGGTGATGTTCTGTATCGCGATTCCGCTGGGGCTGGCGCGTGAAAATAAAGGCGTGGCGGCCTTCGCCGGCTTCGTCGGCTATGCGGTCATGAACCTGGCGGTGAACTTCTGGCTCACCGCGAAAGGGATTCTCCCCACGACCGATGCCGCGGTGCTGAAAGCCAACAATATCCAGAACATCATCGGTATTCAGTCGATCGATACCGGGATCCTGGGGGCGGTGATCGCCGGGATCATTGTCTGGATGCTGCACGAGCGTTTTCACAATATCCGCCTGCCTGACGCATTAGCCTTCTTCGGCGGCACGCGTTTTGTACCGATTATCACCACCGTGGTGCTCGGGCTGGTTGGTCTGGTTATCCCCCTCGTCTGGCCGGTCTTTGCCATGGGAATTAATGCCCTCGGTCACGTGATTAACAGCGCGGGCGACTTCGGACCGATGATCTTCGGCACCGGCGAACGTTTGCTGCTGCCGTTCGGTCTGCACCACATTCTGGTGGCGCTGATTCGCTTTACCGAAGCGGGCGGGACCATGGATGTGTGCGGTCATACCGTCAGCGGCGCGCTGACTATCTTCCAGGCGCAGCTAAGCTGCCCGGAAACTCACGGCTTCTCAGAAAGCGCCACCCGCTTCCTGTCGCAGGGTAAAATGCCGGCATTCCTCGGCGGCCTGCCGGGAGCGGCACTGGCGATGTACCACTGCGCACGTCCGGAAAACCGTCATAAAATTAAAGGCCTGCTGATCTCCGGGGTGATTGCCTGTGTCGTCGGCGGCACCACTGAACCGCTGGAGTTCCTGTTCCTGTTCGTCGCCCCGGTACTGTATGTTATTCACGCCCTGCTGACTGGCCTTGGTTTCACCATTATGGCGGTGCTGGGCGTCACTATTGGCAACACCGACGGGAACGTCATTGACTTCGTGGTCTTCGGCATCCTGCACGGTCTGGCAACCAAGTGGTATCTGGTACCGGTGGTTGCCGCCATCTGGTTTGCGGTGTATTACGGCATCTTCCGTTTCGCCATTACCCGCTTTAACCTGAAAACGCCGGGCCGCGATATCGAAACCCAGACGGCCTTTGACAAAGCCGTGAGCGGCGTCACCGGTAAATCCGGTTACAACGTGCCAGCAATTCTGGCCGCGCTGGGCGGAGCCGAGAATATCGTCTCCCTGGATAACTGCATTACCCGCCTGCGGCTGTCGGTGCACGACATGAGTAAAGTGGATAGCGCCGCGCTGAAAGCCAACCGCGCCATCGGCGTCGTACAGCTGAATCAGCATAACCTGCAGGTTGTTATCGGCCCTCAGGTGCAGTCGGTGAAAGATGAAATGACCGTCCTGATGAATACCGTCCAGGCATAAACGCCCGCCCCCTCCTGACCCGGAGGGGGCTTTGATAAAGGAAGTGTCAATGTTTGATTTTGCAACGCCTGTCGATCGCCACGGCACCTGGTGTACGCAATGGGACTACGTAGCCGACCGCTTCGGCGCCGCCGACCTGCTCCCCTTTACTATCTCCGATATGGATTTCGCCACCGCCCCCTGCATTCTTGATGCCCTCAGTCAGCGCCTGGCGCACGGCGTGTTCGGCTACAGCCGCTGGAAAAACGATGAGTTTCTGGGCGCGGTCGCCCACTGGTACGCCAGCCGTTTTCACTGCCCCGTTAACCGCGATGCGATCGTCTATGGCCCGTCGGTCATTTACATGGTAGCGGAGATGATTCGCCAGTGGTCTGACGAAGGCGACGGTGTGGTCGTCCATACCCCGGCCTATGACGCTTTTTATAAAACCATTGAAGGAAACCGGCGTCGCGTTGCATCGGTGCCGCTGACGCAGCGGGATAATCAGTGGCATTGCGATATGGCGCAGCTTGAACGCACGCTGGCGGAGCCGCGCAACACGCTGCTGCTGCTGTGCAGCCCGCATAACCCGACCGGGAAAGTGTGGCGCCGCGAGGAGCTTGAGACCATGGCCCTGCTGTGCGAAAAACACGGCGTGAAGGTCATCAGCGATGAGATTCATATGGATATGTGTTGGGGTGAGCATCGTCATACGCCGTGGTGCGACGTCGCTCGCGGGCCGTGGGCGCTGTTCACCTCCGGCTCAAAAAGCTTCAATATTCCCGCGTTTACCGGGGCTTACGGCCTGATTGATGATGCCGCATCCCGCGAAGCTTATCTCACGGCTCTGAAGAGTCGCGATGGCCTCTCTTCGCCTTCCGTACCGGCGCTGGTCGCCCATATTGCCGCCTACCGTGAAGGGGCCCCGTGGCTCGATGCGCTGCGGGCCTATTTGCAGGACAACATTCGCTATATTGCTCAGGCGCTCAATCAGGCCTTCCCGCAGCTGAACTGGCAGCCGCCGCAGGCCACCTATCTCGCCTGGATCGATCTGCGCCCGCTCGGCGTAGACGATCGCGCGCTGCAAAAAGCGCTCATCGAGGTTCAGAAGGTCGCCATTATGCCCGGGTATACCTACGGCGAAGAAGGCGTTGGTTTTGTGCGCCTCAATGCCGGCTGTCCCCGGGAGAAACTGGAAAAAGGCGTCAACGGATTGATTGCCGCGCTGCGCGCTTTAGCATAGCGATACCGCGGCGTACCGCACGGCGTCGGCCGTGTTAAACGCCGCGGACAAGTCTGCCCGGATCCCCGGCTCACAAGTCGTCCCGCCGCCGAAAGGCCAGATATCCGGCCCCAAGGGTAAATCCACCGACAAGCAGCACCAGCAGGATAAACCCGTGATGATTGGTGGACAGCGGGATCCCCCCGACGTTCATGCCGAAGAACCCCGCCACAATATTGATCGGTAACGCCAGCACGGTAATGACCGTCAAGGTATATAGCGTGCGGTTGCTTCTTTCCATTTGCCGGGCGCTGATCTCCTCCTGCAGCAGGCTGATACGCTCGGTCAGCCCGGAGAGATCGTTGAGCACCACGGTAAACTCCTCGGTGAACTGGCGAAACTCCTGAACCACGGAGCGATCGATCCACGCCGGAGGCCGGTTGAGGAGTCGAAACATGGCTGCCGGTTCGGGGGCCAACAGCCGCTGAAAGCGCAGGAGCATCCGCCGCAGGCGCGCCAGGTCGGCGCGGTTACGCTGGACGTGGTTACTGAGCAGCCGCTCTTCGATGGCATCGACATGGCGGCTGGCCTGGCGCACCACCTGTTCCAGCACCTCCTCCTGCTCCTCCAGTAAAAAAGCCAGCAGCGCAGTGGAGGATGTCACGTGCAATGTCGCCAGCCGTGGCAACATCCATTCAATAAAGCGCAGCGGCTTATAGCGGGCCGTCACCACCAGCTTCTGACTGCAGTACAGCCACAGCGTCGATGTTTCTGCGGTGGTCTCTTTGGGATGAAAAATGACGTCGTTAAGCACGGCAAACAAATTGTCGCCCTGGCGCTCAATGCGGGTGGTGTGAGAGCCGTCGCGGATCTCCTCAAAGAAAAAATCGGCAACGGGGAAATGATTCATCAACCACTTCTCGGCGGTTGCGTGGTTGAGATTGAGATGCAGCCAGACGAAATCATTTTCGCCGTCCAGCTCGTGAAAGCGGGCGCATACTTGCTGGGAGGTGATTTGCAGCGGCTGATGCCCTTCCCGAAAAAGAAAACCGTACACCAACCCGGAGACTTCCATATCAAAATCGGGCTTTAACATCTTTCCTGCGACATCTTGACTCATATATCCCTCAGGATTGTATTGCATGCTGTTCGGACCCGAATAAAGTCATCTTTCGCTATTTTTCTGAGCCTGGCAAGGTTAATGATTTGTTCATCAAACGGAAACCTGGCTGACATCTGCGTTTTATAAGTTCAGCGCTGTCACCCGTAACAATTTATCCTGTCTGACGTTTAAAGGAAGGTTCCTGATGAGCGATAACAGCAGCTCGCAACGCGTTGCGCCGGGCCTTAGCCCGCAAATCATCCAGTCAAAGATTTACCAAAAGAACAGTAAAAAAACTGTTCTTTTTTTTGTCTTTTTATTAGCTATCGGCATCGCATTTTCCGCCGTGAGCTTATTTAACGACGTGGCCCGTTCAGGAACGGTATATACCAGCTACCTGCCTTTTCTTTTATTAGGGCTGGCTTTATTGATTGCACTCGGCTTTGAGTTTGTTAACGGCTTTCATGATACCGCCAACGCCGTGGCCACCGTCATCTATACCCACTCCCTGCCGCCGACGGTCGCGGTCATGTGGTCCGGCTTTTTTAATTTCCTCGGCGTGTTGCTCTCCAGCGGCGTGGTGGCCTTCGGTATCATTTCATTACTCCCGGTCGAACTCATTCTGCAGGCCGGTACCGGCAACGGGTTTGCCATGGTGTATGCCCTGCTGTTTTCAGCCATTATCTGGAACCTGGGCACCTGGTGGTTCGGCCTGCCGTCCTCTTCGTCACACACGCTGATCGGCTCGATCATTGGCGTCGGCGTTTCAAACGCGCTGATCCACGGGCGCAACGGTACCAGCGGCGTCGACTGGGGCCAGGCGGTCAATGTCGGCTATTCTTTGCTGCTCTCGCCGGTGGTCGGTTTTGTCTGCGCCGCCGTCCTGCTGCTGCTGTTAAAGCGTTTCGTCAAAAACAAGCAGCTCTACGCCGCACCGAAAAATGACGCGCCGCCGCCGCTGTGGATCCGTAGTCTGCTGATCCTCACCTGTACCGGCGTCTCGTTTGCCCACGGTTCTAACGACGGGCAAAAGGGAATGGGGCTAATTATGCTGATTCTGGTGGGGACCATGCCCATTGCCTATGCGCTTAACCGCACTCTGCCGCCGGAACAGGCACCGCGGGTCGCGGCGCTGGCCGAAGTCACCGAAAACAGGCTGCTCAAACAATTCCCGGGCAACCTCCCCACCGATCCTCGTGAAGTGTTGACCCAGTATGTGCGCGACAGCCAGCTGACGCCGGACGTATTACCGGCGCTGGCGCGCCTTTCCGGCATTATTGGCGACCAGATTCGCCAGTACGGTTCGGTAGATAAAATCCCGGCCCAGGCGGTATCCAACACCCGTAACGATATGTATCTGGCTTCGGAAACTATCAAGCATTTGAAGAATAACCCCGATCTCCAACTGCCGCTGGAAACATCGCAGAATCTCGATGCGCTGAAAAAAGAGCTCGATAACGCCACGCGTTTCATTCCGTTCTGGGTCAAAGTGGCCGTTGCTCTGGCGCTCGGACTGGGCACCATGGTCGGCTGGCGGCGTATTGTCGTCACCATTGGCGAGAAGATCGGCAAAACGCACCTGACCTACGCGCAGGGTGCCAGCGCAGAACTGGTGGCGATGAGCACCATCGGCGCCGCCGATGCTTTTGGCCTTCCCGTTTCCACGACTCACGTCCTCTCTTCCGGTATCGCCGGAACCATGGCGGCAAATCGCTCAGGACTGCAGTTTTCTACCGTGCGTAATCTGCTGATGGCCTGGGTACTGACGCTGCCCGCCTCGGTGATCCTCTCCGCGGTGCTGTACTGGATGTTCGCAAAAGTGTCCTAGCCACCGGCGCAGATTTGCCCGCTTCCCGCCCGTCGCCCTGACGGGCGGACTCATGGGTAAAAACAGCCATGATTTTGATAAAGCTCAAAAAAATTCACTGGCAAAAGGTGTATTAAAAAGCCGCTAACCATCCCGTTCAGCTATTTTGATAAGAGGAGGAAACCATGAAAACTTACGATCGTAACCGTAACGCTATCTCAACAGGCAGCATGGTTATGGTGGCAGGAAATGGCGTGACGGGCGTCATTAAGGCCATCCACGGCGAAGGTAAAACGGCGGAACAATTACGCCGCGCTGACTGCGTGGAAATAGAAGGCTGCGAAGGGTTATATTGCCCAATGAGCCTTATTCGGCTGGGCTTTCATTAATTACCTCCCGGCGATGGCTCGTCGCCCTGCCGAAAGAGAATAAAGGCCGCCGCGGTGGCCTTTATTTTTGTTGCCGGATCGATTCATTTTGATCCCATCGAGCGTTTTCTCGCTATAAGCGGCGTATTATCCCGCCTTCTTTCACCCCGCCCGGGGTAATTTACCTTCTGAGTTCAGAGGCATCTTTCATGACATGGCAACAGTTCAAACAGGCCTACCTGATTAAATTCTGGGCACCGGCCCCCGCGGTTATCGCCGCCGGTATTCTCTCCACCTATTATTTCGGTATTACCGGCACGTTCTGGGCCGTGACCGGGGAATTTACCCGCTGGGGCGGGCAGTTATTGCAACTTGCCGGCGTTCATACCGAGCAGTGGGGTTATTTCAAACTGATTCATCTCGAAGGGACGCCGTTAACCCGCATTGACGGCATGATGATTATCGGCATGTTTGGTGGCTGTTTCGCCGCCGCGCTGTGGGCAAACAATATCAAATTACGCCTGCCGCGCAGCCGGATCCGTATTATTCAGGCCGTAGCGGGCGGGATCATTGCCGGTTTTGGCGCACGCCTGGCGATGGGCTGCAACCTGGCAGCCTTTTTTACCGGTATTCCTCAGTTTTCCCTCCACGCCTGGTTCTTTGCCATCGCGACAGCTATCGGGACCTGGTTTGGCGCACGCTTTACGCTACTGCCCCTGTTTCGAATTCCGGTCAGGATACAAAAAGTTTCTGCGGCCTCGCCGCTCACACAAAAGCCGGCGCAGGCGCGGCGTCGTTTTCGCGCAGGAATGCTGGTGTTCTTCGCCATGATCGCCTGGGGATTACTGACTGCACTCAATCAGCCTAAACTCGGCCTGGCGATGCTGTTTGGGGTCGGTTTTGGTCTGCTGATTGAACGTGCGCAGATCTGCTTTACTTCGGCATTCCGCGATATGTGGATCACCGGACGCACCTATATGGCCAAAGCGATTATCTTCGGGATGGCGGCGAGCGCGATTGGCATTTTCAGCTATGTGCAGCTGGGCATGGAGCCCAAAATCATGTGGGCAGGCCCGAATGCGGTGATCGGCGGCCTGCTGTTTGGTTTCGGTATTGTGCTGGCCGGCGGCTGTGAAACCGGCTGGATGTACCGCGCCGTTGAAGGTCAGGTTCACTACTGGTGGGTAGGACTGGGCAACGTCATTGGTTCGACGATTCTGGCCTATTTCTGGGATGATTTATCCCCAGCGCTGGCCACCAGCTGGGATAAAGTCAATCTGCTGGCCACCTTCGGGCCTTTTGGCGGCCTGCTGGTGACCTATCTGCTATTATTTATCGCGCTGATGCTGGTCATTGCCTGGGAGAAACGCTTTTTCCGCCAGAAATCCGCCGCCATGGCCAATGTTAAGGAAACCGCATGAAAGCTATCGTTCCCGATTATCGTCTCGACATGGTAGGCGAACCCTGCCCCTATCCGGCCGTTGCCACTCTGGAAGCGATGCCTTCGCTTAAAAAAGGGGAGATTCTGGAAGTGGTCAGCGATTGCCCGCAGTCGATTAATAACATTCCGCAGGATGCCCGCAACTACGGTTATACGGTGCTGGACATTCAACAAGACGGGCCAACCATCCGCTATTTAATCCAGAAGTAATCCCTCCCGTCCAGGCCGGTGACGCGCTCCCGCCGCCGGCCTGATGCCATACAGATTACCAGCCTTTTACCGCGTCGCCTTTGTACAGCTCCGCTGCCGCAGCGGCGACTTCATCACTTTGATACGCTTTCACCAGGTTTTTCACCTTTGCACTGTCTTTGTTATCAATCCGGCTGGCGAAAATATTGACGTAGGGTGAATTTTTATCTTCGATGAAAAGCCCGTTGCGGGTTGGCGAGAGCCCAACCTGACTGGAAAATGTCGTATTAATCACGGCAAGCGCAATTTGCCGATCGTCAAGCGCGCGAGTTAGCTGCGGCGCCTCAATCTCGACGATTTTCAGTTTCTTCGGGTTGTGCACAATATCTAACGACGTTGGCAGCAGACCCACCCCATCTTTAAGGGTAATCAGGCCCTGCTTCTGCAGCAAAAGCAGCGAACGTCCGAGGTTGGTCGGATCGTTTGGCACGGCTACCTGAGCACCTTCAGGTAGCTCATCAATGGCATGTATTTTCTTCGAGTAGGCGGCGATCGGATAGACGAATGTTGTGCCCACCTCAACCAGCTTGTAGCCGCGCTCCTGGATCTGTTTATCCAGGTACGGTTTGTGCTGGAAAGCGTTGATATCCAGATCGCCGTTATTCAGCGCTTCATTGGGCAAAACGAAATCGTTAAAGGTGACGACTTCGACATCAAGGTTATATTTCTCTTTCGCCACCTTCTGCGCCACCGCCCATACCTGCTGATCGATCCCCGCGCTGATACCCACTTTGATATGATTCGGGTCCTGTCCGGCGGGACCACAGGCGGCAAGCAGCGTGGTGCTGGCGACAAGCAGCGAAACAGCAAACTTCTTCAGCGTAAAAATCATAATCCCAGAGTCCTTTTTAAAATAGCCTGCCGCTTATAGCAGGAAAAGTAGCGTCTGAGACTATAGGAAATATCATTGGCGATATTAAAGACTGATTCACTATGATTTATAGCGATTGGCTATGAGCCTGTCTCATGGCTGAGTTTTCCTCGCGGAGCTGTCACGGAGGCGACGAAATTATAGTTTAACTCACTGGAAAAATTGGCTAATGAAGATTAAAATTTCAATCAGCTAACGGATGAAAGGGATTTTTCATGGCTGATGAGGTCAGTGAACCATGGCTGAACGCAAGTGTATTCGATGAGTCCGCCTGTTCCAGCATATTACTTGATGATTTTATTGCCAGCCGGAGGGCACGCATGAAAAATAAACACCGCTGGCAGAAATATACCCATCCCTTTGTCGTTGCTGTTCTCATTTATTGATGAAAACGTTGACGTTCGGGGACGTTACATTACCAGTGCTCCAGCGCCATCGGACCTGGGTTATCACCGCTTCAGGCACACAGGTCATTGAGTATGGACACCAAAATCTTTTCCGTTAATTTCCGGTATATCAATACGCTGATCGTGATTCTGACCACCTCAATTTTCATCGGTCTCATCACGCGTGAATACCGCGATCTGGAAAGATATATGGGCTACGTGGCGGAAAATGGACGATCCGCGCTCTCCCATGCGGAATATATCAACCAGAATATGGCGTTCCAGCTTTCCCGGGCTTTTTCAGTTTTGCCTGCCTCGCCAGGTGTGCAAAAGAATAAGCGTGACAAGGTGTGCGAACATCTTGAATCGGCCAACGGTGTTCAGGGGTTAAACCTTACCAAGCAGACATATCGTGGTTTAAACGGGACATTGCAAACCCGGAATGCAGACTGCCAGGTCTGGGCCGAGGATGTTCCTGCGCTTTCTGTTATTCAAAATGATCATCGGATATCGGTGTCAAAATATACCTTCTCCAGCTATCGCGGCTACATTTTCAATAACATCCGCTATTATATCGATCTGATCAATAATTATATTTATATTAATAAAATCATTGACGTTAATAAATACCAGTTTGATAACTGGTTAGTCCGTGATGATAACGTGATCGATATCACTCGCAGCGCCCATACTATCAGCATCGATCGTCGCGCATTGAACGATTTACTCCATGGTGAGAACATCACTTCCCATATTTACCGGGACGGCTACACCAAGAAAAATATAATTAGTATGCTCACGCCAGTTTTTCAGAACGGTTTAATCAAAGGCATCATTGTCACCGATGTTAATATTGATGATTTGACCACTGCGTTTTACACTGCGGACCGCCCGGTACTCTGGCGCTTCCTGTCACTGTATGTCACGGATGAGTCAACCGCTGGTGATATTTATTTCCATCGTTCGATACTCAAATCTATTAACATCATTAAATACCAGGCGAACTTAACACCGTTATATAAGCTGAATGTTAAACTTGACCTTATCTATTTTATTATCAATAACTTATGGTTAGTATTCATCTATGCCCTCAGCACCTGGCTGCTTTGTCGGTACACGAAAAAGCAAATGGCACGTCATGCTGAACTGTCCAAAGATAATATTACGGATACCATGACCGGCCTTTATAACCGAAAAGTGTTGAACGACGCGCTAAGTCATAAAATAGACGCGGCATTGGCAAAGCATATTCCTGTTACGCTGGTGTCTATCGACAGCGATGGTCTGAAGAAAATCAATGACACCCTCGGACACCATATGGGCGATAAAGTCATTCAGTCATTAGGCCGCGCCATCGAGCAGTCGATTCGTAAAAGTGACTATGGCATCCGTGCTGGCGGCGATGAATTTCTATTAATTCTCTTCGATACCGACTACGCGAAAAGCTTAGACGTCATCGCCCGCATCAAAGAAAACCTGCGCCATACCGATAAAGACAAGCGGGTCTCCTTTTCGCATGGCAACTATCCATTAGAAGCTGGCGATTCTCTTGAAAGCGCGATCAACAAATCCGATCAGCTGTTGTACGTTCACAAAAGAAATAAACATGCCGTACCCGGTAAATAACCTGTGCCGTCTCTCAGGGATGTCGGTAACCGATGTCCGGGTTCTGGAGATGAACAAAATCACAGCGCGCCCAGTTGTAGTTCACTTTGACGAGCTTGAGTTCTCCTGAAACCGTACCAAAGCGCCGCGCCTGATTCTGCTGGAAGTATCGTCTCAATTGTGCGGGCAGAAAACGGGCTTGGTAGCGCAATAGCGTACTGTGCCAGAAAGGCGCCGGAAGCGGCGTAGCAGCGTGCCGGGCAAGCAGTTCTTGTTTCCAGGGTGATGCCAGAACTTTCTGACAAAATGCGTGGCGCATCGCAACCGCCGCCTCATCCGGAATCCCGGCAAGCAATAGCTGGCCAGGCAGGGCAACCAAACGCAATTCTCTGACCGTAATACGTCGGGCCTGATAGTCAGCCCACATTTCACCTAATTGCGAAATCTTTTCGGGAAGGACCTCGTTTTCAGCGTATAGCGGGAGAGTCAACGGTAAAAAGGTAAAATGAAAACACGCTTCCGGCAACCTGTCCGCCAGTACGTCGTCGCGCACCAGATCGTTTAGTTTATTGAAAAGCTGCTGTATTTGAGCAGGCATTGTGGGCCGTATGCCCGTTGCAAGCGCCAGCTTTGTTGGGTCATAGTCCGGCGTCTCGCGAATGCTACCAATACCCTCGTTTTCCAGCCAGGTCGCCTGGGTCTTCTCGTTCGTTGATTGATAAACGCTATCCAGGTGAATCACTTTCATCTTAAATTGTCATCATGCATAGGATGAAGCATTGGCGTACGCCGTTGCCGTGAATGAAAAAATCTGCTTTAACCCGGTTAACTTTATTTTATCTGAGTTGAAACAACGCCCCTCTGGCTCACAGTTTATCGATCTTCGCAACGGCTATCTGCCACGTTTGCCCACCCGATGCGAGAGTCTGCTGCTGGAATCGAATGGCTTTCTTTGCATCTCTATCGTGAACGCCCCGGATTCCTTAGACCCCCTCTCCTTCACGCAACGTCCCGCATCCTATGCCGGCCTGCTGGCTAAGTTTAGTCGACAGGATAATCGCCCGCCGCCCGGCCCACCGCCCGCAAGTTTGCCGGGGATCCTGTTCGGGCCAGGAGACTCTCGTGATGTAGGTTCAAAACCGATCGCGGCTCTTACAGATGATTGTATCCACTGGATTTTTTCAATGCTTTTAAAGAGTTAAAGAATTGCTGTATAATGACGTGCACTTTAACTAAAAAATGAGTGCGACCATGATTGATTTAACTTTGCCATTAACCGACATTCACCGCCACCTTGACGGCAATATTCGTGCCCAAACCATTCTCGATCTTGGCCGCCAGTTCAATATCCCCCTTCCGGCAACCTCACTCGACACGCTGATCCCCCATGTACAGGTCACCAGTAATGAACCCGATCTGGTCAGCTTCCTCGCCAAACTGGACTGGGGGGTAAAAGTTCTGGCCTCGCTGGAAGCCTGTCGTCGCGTGGCTTATGAAAACGTCGAGGATGCGGCACGCAATGGTCTCCACTACGTTGAGCTGCGTTTTTCCCCGCGCTATATGGCCATGACCCACCAGCTGCCGGTCGACGGCGTGGTTGAAGCCGTGATTGCCGGCGTACGCGAAGGCAGCCGCGATTTTAATGTCGAAACCCGTCTGATTGGTATTCTGAGCCGGACATTCGGTGAAGCGGCCTGCCAGCAAGAGCTGGACGCGCTGCTTGCCCACCGCGACGCGATCACCGCCCTGGATCTGGCGGGGGATGAGCTCGGTTTCCCGGGCAATCTGTTTATGGAACACTTTACCCTCGCTCGCGATGCCGGCTGGCGTATTACCGTGCACGCCGGCGAAGCGGCCGGTCCGGAAAGCATTTGGCAGGCTATACGAGAACTAGGAGCAGAGCGTATCGGACATGGCGTAAAAGCGGTCCAGGATCCGGCCCTGATGGATTATCTTGCGCAGCAGCGTATCGGTATTGAGTCCTGCCTGACCTCCAATATCCAGACCAGCACCGTGGCATCACTGGCAGAGCATCCGCTCAAATCGTTCCTTGAACACGGCGTTCTGGCATCCATTAATACCGACGACCCGGCGGTACAAGGTATCGACATCATTCACGAATACACCGTGGCCGCGCCGGCAGCCGGCCTGAGTCGCGATCAGATTCGCCAGGCGCAAATTAATGGTCTGGAACTGGCGTTTCTCAGCAACCAGGAAAAAGCGGCGCTGATTCAGCGCGTTCAGCAGGCCTGACCCTCAGCCCGGCGGCCTCGCTGCCGGGCAAAGACTCTAGATCAGACTCAGGGTGGCGCGATGTTTCGCCGACTCCAGACCGAGCTCAATCAACTCCATAATCTGAATCGCCTGGCTGGCTGGCACCGGATTTTCGCCGCTGCCATTCAGGGTGTCGCGAATGGCGGCATAGTAAGCCGGGTAGTTGCCCGGCAGAGTGAGCCAGTTTTCCGTCGTGCGAGCGTCCCCTTCAACCCGCGTCAGCACCCCGTCGCGCATATCGTATCCCCAGTCTTCCTGCGGCAACCGCTCGCCATTTTTCAGCCGCTCCTCCTGCGGATCCAGCCCATATTTGACATAGCTTGCCCGGGACCCGTGAACGATATATCGCGCGGTTTCTGCTGCCGCCAGCAGCGTACCGTGCAACACGACCCGCCGCTGGGGATAAGCCAACACGGCGTGGAAATAGTCGGTAGCCTGGGCGCCCGGACGCAGCTGCGCCAAATCAACGGTCATACTGACCGGCAGGCCAAATAAATTGACGACCTGATCAAGAAGGTGCGGCCCCAGATCGTACCAGATTCCGCTTCCCGGGCCGCCCTGTTCGCGCCAGCGGTTACGCACCTCTGGACGATAGCGATCGAAGTGCGATTCGACGTAACCTACCTCGCCGAGCAGCCCTTCATGAATCAGCGATTTCAGCGTCAGAAAATCGCTATCCCAGCGGCGGTTATGAAAAACGGACAGCAGTCTGCCGCAGCGTCTGGCCACGGCCTCCAGCTCTCTCGCCTGTGACAGTGTCACGGTAAAAGGTTTATCCACGACCACATGCTTACCCGCTTCCAGCGCCGCTTTCGCCAGCGGGAAATGGGTATCGTTTGGCGTAGCGATGACGATCAAATCAATATCGGGGTTGCTCAGTAAGCCTGCGGGTTCAGCCACCACGTTCACCAGAGGCCAGTCGGCCTGGACTTTCTTTTCATCGCTACTGGACACCGCGGCCAGCGTCATTCCCGGCGTACCGCTGATTAACGGCGCATGGAAAGTTTTACTCGCATATCCGTAGCCAATCATCCCCACCCGGATAGTGTCACTCATCTTGCTGCCCTCTCATTCAAGGATTTTTGCCCTCTGATAACTATAAGCTTCAATTGATTTATTAGCTTTGCTTATGCTTCTCAAGCGTTCACCTTTACAGCAATGGTGATAATACTCTTCCGCCAGCCCTTGCGTTACTCTCCCCATTTAGTAACATTTACTCCTGTTTTAACTTTTAATTTCAGGATTATGGCAAACGTTTTTAACCGAATTGTAGAACTTATTGGTTGGGTTGTATTTGGCGTCTCAGCCCTGCTTTTGGTTATCGCTCACCACATTGATAACTACCAATCCCCGCCTCCAGCTAATGTTGTGCAAACGACCTCGCTGCCCCATTAGCCTGTCAGCCTCTGCTGACGCTAAACAGTGACCCACTTCGCAACTGTGCAACCGGTTTCAGAAACCGGTTGCACAGCGATAAACGCATTCACTACACTCTCTTTATCATTCGATAAGGAGTTTTTCATGGCCGCATTTCCGCAACATTTTCTTTGGGGCGCCGCCACCGCAGCCTATCAGGTTGAAGGCGGTCACGATGCCGACGGTAAAGGCCCGTCAATCTGGGACATATACGCCCATCAGCCCGGCGCGACATTCGAGAACACCAATGGTGACGTCGCCGTCGATCACTATCATCGTTTTCGCGAAGACGTTGCCCTGATGGCCGAAATGGGCCTGCAAAGCTACCGTTTCTCGATCTCCTGGCCTCGCCTGCTGCCTCTCGGCCGTGGCGAAGTTAACGAAGCGGGCGTCCGGTTTTATAGCGATTTGATCGATGAGCTGCTGGCTCACAATATCGAGCCGATGATTACGCTCTATCATTGGGATCTGCCGCAGGCGCTGCAGGATGAAGGGGGCTGGGAAGCACGAAGCACCGCCGAAGCGTTCGCCGAGTATGCCCGCCTGTGTTACGCGCGCTACGGTTCCCGGGTGAAGCTGTGGGCAACCTTCAACGAAACCATTGTGTTCATCGGTCACGGCTATATTAACGGCTGTCATCCGCCGGCGGTACGCGATCCGGCGCGCGCTATCCAGGCCTGTCATCACGTTTTTATTGCCCACGCGCTGGCGGTTAAACAGTTTCGCCAAAGCGGTATCAAGGGTGAGATTGGGTTCGTTAATGTCCTGCAGCCGCATACGCCGCTCACCGACAGCGCAGAAGATCGCCAGGCCAGCGACATGGCGGACGCAATACATACGCACTGGCTATACGATCCGGTGTTAAAAGGCCATTACCCCGAGTCGCTTTTGCAGCAGACCCAGACCCTGTGGGGTGTTCCGCAGTTTGCTCCCGGCGATGACGCGCTGCTGCGTGACAACCGCTGCGATTTTATTGGACTCAACTATTATCGCCGTGAAACCGTCTCAGCCCGACCTCAGGAGGGTCCCAGCGGCGGTGAACCGGGCGTCGAAGGTCTGTTTTATTTCGTGCGTAACCCGCAGAGCACCTATACCGAATGGGGCTGGGAGATTTGGCCGCAGGGGTTAACCGACGGCATAATGATGATCAAAGCACGCTATGGCGATATTCCCATTTACATCACCGAAAATGGTTTAGGCGCGAAAGATCCGATTATTGATGGCGAAGTCGTTGACGATCCGCGCATCGACTATCTTAGCAGCCATATTAATGCGCTGGAAAAAGCCCTTGAGGCGGGGGCCGATGTCCGCGGTTATTATCCGTGGTCGTTTATTGATCTGCTGAGCTGGCTGAACGGTTACCAAAAACAATACGGTTTTGTGTATGTCGATCATCAGCAAGGGCTCGCCCGTAAACGGAAAAAGAGCTTTTTTTGGTATCAAAACGTTATTGCCAGCCGGGGCAAACAGCGTTAATCTTCTCTCCCAGGCGCCGCCCGGCGCCTGATTTAGCACTAGAATATTCTTAAATTTCTTTTGACTACCTCAGGAATGAAATCATTTCTTGTCTTTAGTATTTACAACCTAAATAATTTCATCCGGCCCGTTAAGAAGGCACCGTTTGTTGAAAGTTGGTTTACCGACAGTTGTTAATATTCGACTTGTTTATTCCGATTATAAAATGGAACCGCAAATGACCGTTCAGGACTACTTATTAAAATTCCGTAAAATCAGTTCCCTTGAAAGCCTTGAAAAACTTTTTGACCATCTTAACTATTCCCTGACCGACACCACGGAAATCGTCAACATGTATCGCGCAGCCGATCACCGCCGGGCAGAGCTGGTTTCTGGCGGTAAATTGTTCGATGTCGGGCAGGTTCCGAAATCCGTCTGGCGTTACGTGCAATAAAAACTGTTCTCAGCCATGCCAGTTGCTTATACTCCCGCTCTTTATTTTGATTGAATCCGGGAGAAATCATGTCTTCTCACTCTGCAGAACGTATCGGCGGGTGGCTGCTGGCACCGCTCGCATGGCTACTGGTTGCTCTGCTTAGCACTTCGCTGTCGCTGTTGATCTTTGCTAATGCGTTGATGAGCTCCCGGACCTACGCCCTGCTGGCGGAAATGAGCGCCGGGCACCTCCTGCTTTGGGTGGGGTCGCTGCTGTTCGCCCTCGCCATGTGGTACTATACCCTGTGGCTGACCATTGCGTTTTTCAAACGGCGAAGCATCGTACCAAAGCACTATATTATCTGGCTGCTCATCTCTCTGCTGCTGGCGATAAAGGCCTTTGCTTTTTCACCCATTTCAGACGCGATGGCCTTGCGCCAGCTGCTGTTTCCGCTTCTTGCCGCGGCGCTGTTGGTCCCCTATTTCAAACGTTCCGCACGGGTTAAGCGAACCTTCGTGAATTCGTAATAACCCCACAGTTAACCTGTTGTCGCCGGTATCGATTTATTCGATAATAGGCGGCTTTTTCTGTTTTCAGGTCGAGTTGATGGCTGATTATTTACTGCTCTTTATTGGTACTGTCCTTGTGAACAACTTCGTGCTGGTGAAGTTTCTTGGACTGTGCCCGTTTATGGGGGTTTCCAAAAAACTGGAAACCGCAATGGGGATGGGGCTGGCCACCACCTTTGTGATGACGCTGGCCTCAATTTGCGCCTGGCTGATTGATACCTGGATTCTTATCCCGCTTAACCTGATCTACCTGCGGACCCTGGCTTTTATCCTGGTTATCGCGGTAGTGGTGCAGTTCACCGAGATGGTGGTGCGTAAAACCAGCCCTGCCCTGTATCGACTGCTGGGTATTTTCTTACCGCTGATCACCACCAACTGTGCGGTGCTCGGCGTCGCGCTGCTGAATATTAACCTCGGGCATAACTTCTTGCAGTCCGCGCTCTACGGTTTTGCCGCCGCGGTCGGTTTCTCGCTGGTGATGGTGCTGTTCGCCGCTATTCGCGAACGGCTGGTGGTTGCGGATGTGCCTGCGCCGTTTCGTGGTAATGCCATTGCCCTGGTTACTGCGGGTTTAATGTCGCTGGCATTTATGGGCTTTAGTGGTTTGGTGAAGTTGTAATATGAGTGCAGTCTGGATAGCCGTGATCGCCATTAGCCTGTTGGGGCTCATTTTTGGCGTGATTCTGGGATACGCCTCCCGTCGGTTTGAAGTAGAAGATGATCCCGTTGTTGAAAAAGTCGATGAGCTTCTTCCGCAGAGTCAGTGTGGACAATGCGGCTACCCCGGCTGTCGTCCTTATGCCGAGGCCGTCGGCACTCAGGGTGAGAAAATCAACCGCTGCGCCCCAGGCGGCGAAGCGGTGATGCTAAAAATTGCCGCTCTGCTGAACGTCGACCCGCAGCCCATCGATGGCGATGAACAACAACTCGAGCCTGCACGCATGCTCGCGGTCATTGACGAAAATAACTGTATCGGCTGCACAAAGTGTATCCAGGCCTGCCCGGTTGATGCGATTGTTGGCGCAACTCGCGCAATGCACACCGTGATGAGCGATCTTTGTACCGGTTGTAATCTTTGCGTCGCGCCCTGCCCGACGCAATGTATCGAAATGGTTCCTGTCGCGACGACCACTGAAAACTGGAAGTGGGACCTGCACACTATTCCAGTACGCAATATTCCTGTGGAACAACATGTTTAAGCTATTTTCCGCGTTCAGAAAAGATAAAGTCTGGGACTTCAACGGCGGTATTCACCCGCCTGAAATGAAAAGCCAGTCTAACGGCACGCCGCTGCGCCAGGTTTCCCTGCCGCAGCAGTTTGTGATCCCGTTAAAACAGCATATCGGCGCTGAGGGTGAGCTCTGCGTGCGGCCTGGCGATCGCGTACTGCGTGGTCAGCCGCTGACCCGCGGCTGGGGACGAATGTTGCCGGTTCATGCCCCGACCTCCGGTACCGTCAGCGCCATCGCGCCGCACTCGACCGCTCACCCTTCCGCCCTCGCCGAGATGAGCGTCATTATCGATGCCGACGGTGAAGACCGGTGGATTGAGCGCGACGGCTGGAGTGATTACGCAAACAAAACCCGTGAAGAGCTCATCGAGCGTATTCACCAGTTCGGCGTGGCCGGGCTGGGCGGCGCGGGATTCCCGACCGGCAGCAAATTACGCAGCGGCGGCGACAAAATTGAAACCCTGATTATTAACGCCGCTGAATGCGAACCCTATATTACCGCCGACGATCGCCTGATGCAGGATTGCGCAGCGCAAATTATCGCCGGCATCCGCATCCTGGCCCATATTTTACAGCCGCGCCAGGTGCTGATCGGTATTGAGGATAATAAACCGCAGGCCATCTCGATGATGCGGGCAGTCCTTGCCGATGCTCACGGTATCGAACTGCGGGTGATTCCCACCAAATACCCGTCCGGCGGCGCGAAGCAGCTGACGCAGATCCTCACCGGCAAACAGGTTCCCCACGGCGGGCGCTCGTCGGACATCGGCGTGCTGATGCAAAACGTCGGTACCGCCTATGCGGTTAAACGTGCGGTGATCGACGGTGAGCCGCTGACCGAGCGCGTTGTCACCCTCACCGGCGAGGCGGTTACCCGTCCAGGCAACGTGTGGGCGCGACTGGGAACGCCGGTTCGCCATCTGCTGGAAGATGCCGGCTTCTGCCCGAGCGCCGAACAGATGGTCATTATGGGCGGCCCGCTGATGGGGTTCACCCTGCCGTGGCTTGACGTTCCGGTGGTCAAAATCACCAACTGCCTGCTGGCGCCATCGGCAAGCGAAATGGGCGACCCCGAGGAAGAGAAAGGGTGTATTCGCTGCAGCGCCTGTGCGGACGCCTGTCCGGCCGATCTGCTGCCGCAGCAGCTGTACTGGTTCAGCAAAGGCCAGCAGCACGATAAAGCCACCGCCCATAACCTGGCCGACTGCATCGAATGCGGCGCCTGCGCCTGGGTCTGTCCGAGTAATATTCCGCTGGTACAATATTTCCGTCAGGAAAAGGCCGAGATTACGGCTATCCGTCAGGAAGAAAAGCGTGCAGCGGAGGCCAAAGCCCGCTTTGAGGCCCGCCAGGCTCGCCTGGAACGGGACAAAGCCGCACGCCTGGAGCGCCACAAACAGTCTGCTGTTCAACCGGCCGCGAAAGATCATGCGGCGATTAACGCGGCGCTGGCCCGGGTTCGCGAAAAACAACGCGATGCCGCCCAGCCGATCGTAGTCCAGGCCGGCGCGAAACCGGATAACAGTGAAGCGATCGCCGCCCGCGAAGCTCGTAAAGCCGAAGCCCGTGCCCGCAAACTGGCGCTGCAGGATCAGGATACGGGGCAACTTGCGACCGAGGCTCACGTTCAGCCCGCCGCCGAAGCCGTTGACCCGCGTAAAGCGGCCGTTGAAGCGGCTATCGCCCGCGCGAAGGCCCGCAAGGCTGAGCAGCAGGCCGCCGCACCGGCTGACGTTCAGCCCGCCGCCGAAGCCGTCGACCCGCGCAAAGCGGCCGTTGAAGCGGCTATCGCCCGCGCTAAGGCCCGCAAGGCTGAGCAGCAGGCCGCCGCACCGGCTGACGTTCAGCCGGCAACCGAAGCCATCGACCCGCGCAAAGCGGCCGTTGAAGCGGCTATCGCCCGCGCGAAGGCCCGCAAGGCCGGGCAGCAAGAGATGACCCAGTCAGCCGCCAACGACGATCCGCGCAAAGCCGCGGTCGCCGAAGCAATCGCCCGCGTTCAGGCCAGGAAAGCATCCCGGCAGGCAGTTAACGAGGAATAAATGGTTTTCAGAATCGCAAGCTCTCCTTATACCCACAACCAGCGTCAGACCTCACGGATTATGCTGCTGGTTCTGCTCGCAGCCGTACCCGGCATCGCGGTTCAGACCTGGTTTTTTGGCTGGGGAACCGTGGTGCAGCTCGTCCTCGCCTCCCTCACGGCCTGGGCGACAGAAGCCGCCATCCTCAGGTTGCGGAAACAGAATATTGCCGCCACGCTTGCCGATAACTCCGCGCTGCTGACCGGTCTGCTGCTGGCCATTAGTATTCCGCCGCTGGCTCCCTGGTGGCTGGTCGTTTTGGGTACCGCCTTTGCCGTAATTATTGCCAAGCAGCTGTACGGGGGGCTGGGCCACAACCCGTTTAACCCGGCGATGATTGGCTATGTTGTGCTGCTGATCTCATTCCCGGTGCAGATGACTTCCTGGCTGCCGCCGCATGAAATTGCGGCCACCGTTCCGGGCTTCACCGACGCCCTGCAGGTTATTTTTAGCGGCCACACCGCCAGCGGCAACGATATGAACGCCCTGCGGCTGGGGATCGATGGCATCAGCCAGGCTACGCCGCTGGATACGTTTAAAACGTCACTGCATGCCGGTCATGCGGTGAAGGAGATCCTGCAGTACCCGATCTACGGCGGCACGCTGGCCGGTCTTGGCTGGCAGTGGGTCAATATCGCCTATCTGGTCGGCGGTCTGTTTTTACTCTGGCAGAAGACTATTCGCTGGCATATCCCGCTGAGCTTCCTGCTTAGCCTGACCCTCTGCGCCACCCTGGGCTGGCTGTTTTCACCGCAGAGCTTCGCGGCCCCGCAGATTCATCTGCTTTCCGGCGCGACCATGCTCGGCGCATTCTTTATTTTAACGGATCCGGTTACCGCCTCCACCACCAACCGCGGCCGCCTGATATTCGGCGCCCTCGCGGGTCTGCTGGTGTGGCTCATCCGCAGCTTTGGCGGTTATCCTGACGGTGTGGCTTTTGCCGTGCTGCTGGCGAACATTACCGTTCCGTTAATCGACTACTACACGCGCCCGCGCGTCTATGGCCACCGCTGAGGACCGATGATGTTAAAAAGCATGCGCAAACACGGCATTACGCTGGCGCTCTTCGCCGCCGGCTCTACCGGGTTAACCGCGGCCATCAATGAGCTGACAAAATCGACGATTGCTGAGCAGGCGGCGACCCAGCAAAAAGCGCTGTTCAATCAGGTTTTGCCTGCGGACCGCTATAATAACGATTTGCTGCAGAGCTGCTATCTGGTCACCGCGCCACCGCTCGGTAAAGGTCAGCATAAGATCTGGATTGCCAAAAATAACGATGCTCCGGTCGGAGTGGTGATGGAAGCGACCGCCCCCGATGGTTACTCCGGTGCGATTCAGCTGCTGGTTGCCGCCGACTTCAAAGGCACCGTTCTTGGCACCCGCGTAACGGAGCATCATGAGACGCCCGGCCTTGGCGACAAAATTGAACTCCGTCTGTCGGACTGGGTAACCCATTTTGCGGGCAAAGTCATTCACGGTTCCGGCGACAGCCACTTTGCCGTGAAAAAAGACGGCGGTGATTTCGATCAGTTCACCGGCGCCACTATTACCCCACGCGCGGTAGTCAACGCCGTTAAGCGTGCCGGCCTGTACGCGCAAACGCTGCCCGCACAGATTCCCGAACTCACGTCCTGTGGAGAGTAAGCCATGAGCGAAGTCAAAGACGTTATTGTTCAGGGGTTGTGGAAAAACAACTCCGCGCTGGTCCAACTGTTAGGCATGTGCCCCCTGCTCGCCGTGACCTCTACCGCCACCAATGCGTTAGGGCTGGGACTGGCGACAACCCTGGTGCTGACGCTGACCAACCTGACAATCTCCAGCCTGCGCCGCTGGACACCGGCTGAAATTCGTATACCGATTTATGTCATGATCATCGCTTCGGTCGTGAGCGTCGTACAGATGCTGATTAACGCCTATGCATTTGGTCTGTATCAGTCTCTGGGAATTTTTATTCCGCTGATTGTAACCAACTGCATCGTGGTCGGTCGTGCCGAAGCGTTCGCTGCCAAAAAAGGGCCGGCACTGTCGGCGCTGGATGGTTTCTCCATTGGTATGGGGGCGACCTGCGCGATGTTTGTGCTCGGTTCGCTGCGAGAAATCCTCGGCAACGGGACGCTGTTTGATGGGGCCGATAGCCTGCTGGGTAGCTGGGCGAAAGTGCTGCGTATCGAAGTATTCCACACCGATACGCCGTTCCTGCTGGCGATGCTGCCGCCGGGCGCCTTTATCGGTTTAGGGATGATGCTGGCGGTGAAATACCTGATTGACGAACGAACTAAGCAACGTAAAGCGAAAGCAGCTGAAGCGAATCAAGCCACGCCAGTTGATGCGCACAGGGAAAGTCTGGGATGAATAAGAGCAAACGTCTGGAAATACTGACCCGACTGCGGGATAACGACCCGCACCCCACAACGGAACTGAATTTCAGCTCCCCGTTCGAATTACTGATAGCCGTACTACTCTCGGCGCAGGCGACCGACGTCAGCGTGAATAAAGCCACGGCAAAGCTCTATCCGGTGGCCAATACGCCGGCAGCCATGCTGGCGCTGGGTGTTGATGGCGTCAAAGCGTATATCAAAACTATCGGGTTATTTAACAGCAAAGCTGAAAATGTGATTAAAACCTGCCGGATTCTGCTTGAGCAGCACAATGGCGAGGTTCCCGAGGACAGGGCGGCGCTGGAAGCCCTTCCCGGCGTGGGACGTAAAACCGCCAACGTGGTACTGAATACCGCGTTCGGCTGGCCGACGATTGCCGTGGATACGCATATTTTTCGCGTTTGCAATCGGACACAATTTGCCCCAGGGAAGAACGTTGAACAGGTGGAGGAAAAGCTGCTAAAGGTCGTTCCCGCCGAATTTAAAGTCGACTGCCACCACTGGCTTATTCTCCACGGCCGCTATACCTGTATTGCGCGCAAACCTCGCTGCGGCTCCTGCCTGATTGAAGATCTGTGCGAGTTTAAAGAAAAAGTCTACGCATAACATTCTGGCAGAACCATTACCCTGCTTGTGGTAATGGTTCTGTTCTTCCCGCCATTCCCTTAGCTTTAACGCCACTATTTCTGCGCTCTACAGGACAATTAACCGTCTATATAACGTTCATCCAGGTTAATCATTTTTTGTGGTGAAAAAATTTCTATACATTTGTGATCCAGATCATCCACGCAACTTAATGTTAAATTATTGTTGTCGCAATGATAAAGAAAGCCAGTATTTCCAATACCAGAGCACCACTTACCAGGACAATACCCCATCATTTTTTAGGATTATGGGCTATATCACTATGTTCAAGGCTTATCAGCAGAATATATCGCCATTATCCGATTCTCTTCCGGTCTCGACAGATAAAAATATCACCAATGTGTAAAAGGTGAAATTTAACTCTGTATAACATTTGAATGACTGGCGTATTATAACGCTTAAGATATATGTAACAGAGTATTACAAAACGCTTGCCTGAACGGCCAGGATAGTGAACATTACTTCCCGTTTTCCCTCCAGAATAACTATAAAGGCGGCGGTCTTATCAGATTGCGCCCCGAACACCCCCCGTTAATATGGGATGTAAAAAAAGAGGTATATGTGTCAACTGCAAACAATAAACCAGCAGAAAGCGTGAGTCTGAACGCTTTCAAACAACCGAAATCGTTCTATCTGATCTTCTCGATCGAATTATGGGAGCGTTTTGGTTATTACGGCCTGCAAGGGATCATGGCCGTTTACCTGGTCAAACAGCTGGGTATGTCAGAAGCGGATTCTATTACTCTCTTCTCCTCCTTCAGCGCGCTGGTTTATGGCCTCGTGGCTATCGGCGGCTGGCTGGGCGATAAAGTGCTCGGTACTAAGCGCGTGATTATGCTGGGGACTATCGTCCTCGCTATCGGCTACGCCCTGGTGGCGTATTCCGGACATGACGCGGCTATCGTTTATATGGGTATGGCGACCATCGCCGTCGGTAACGGCCTGTTTAAGGCTAACCCGTCTTCCCTGCTCTCGACCTGCTATGAGAAAGATGACCCGCGTCTTGATGGCGCATTTACGATGTACTACATGTCCATCAACATCGGTTCCTTCTTCTCGATGCTGGCTACCCCGTGGCTGGCGGCGAAATTCGGCTGGAGCATCGCCTTCTCTCTGAGCTTCGTCGGGATGCTGATTACCCTGGTGAACTTCATGTTCTGCAAAAAATGGGTAAAAAACTACGGTTCGAAGCCTGACTTTGCCCCGGTACACTTCGGTAAACTGCTGGCGACCATCGTCGGCGTGGTCGTGCTGGTGGTGATTGCGACCTGGCTGCTGCACAACCAGGGCATTGCCCGCATGGTGCTGGGCGTGGTGGCTCTGGGCATCGTGATTATTTTTGCTAAAGAAGCGATTGCGATGAAAGGTGCTGCGCGTCGTAAGATGATTGTGGCCTTCATTCTGATGGTTCAGGCGATCGTCTTCTTCGTCCTCTACAGCCAGATGCCGACGTCACTGAACTTCTTTGCTATCCGCAACGTTGAGCACGCCATTCTGGGCATTAGCTTCCAGCCTGAACAGTTCCAGGCGCTGAACCCGTTCTGGATTATGATCGGCAGCCCGATTCTGGCCGCTATCTATAACAAGATGGGCGACCGTCTGCCGATGCCGCATAAATTTGCGATTGGCATGGTGCTCTGCTCGCTGGCCTTCCTCGTCCTGCCGCTGGGCGCCAAATTTGCAACCGACGCCGGTATCGTCTCCGTTAACTGGCTGATTCTGAGCTACGCGCTGCAGAGTATCGGTGAGCTGATGATTTCCGGTCTGGGTCTGGCGATGGTGGCACAGCTGGTACCACAGCGCCTGATGGGCTTTATCATGGGCAGCTGGTTCCTGACTACCGCAGGTGCCGCTATCATCGCCGGTAAAGTCGCCAACCTGATGGCGGTACCGGAGAACGTGACCGACCCGCTGCAGTCTCTTGCCGTCTATGGCCATGTCTTCCTGCAGATTGGTATTGCTACCGCAGTTATCGCCGTGCTGATGTTTGCTATCGCACCGAAACTGAACCGCATGACCCAGGATGACGACTCAGTGAGCAAAGCTCGCGATACGGCAACCGCTTAAGCGCTTCGGGAAAACCAATAAATTTAGGCCGCTAACGTTTTGTTAGCGGCTTTTTTTTTACCCCTGGGCTAACATACAGAAAACTGCAGCCACGAGGAGTTACTGATGAAACTGTTCTACAAACCCGGCGCCTGTTCCCTTGCATCACATATCGCCCTGCGCGAAAGCGGACTGGACTTCACCTTACAAGGCGTCGACCTGCAGAAGAAGCGCCTGGAAAACGGGGAGGATTATCTGCAGATCAACCCGAAGGGACAGGTTCCGGCGCTGCTACTTGACGACGAGATCCTGCTTACAGAAGGCGTCGCCATCATGCAATACATTGCCGATCGGGTGCCGGATCGCCAGCTGCTGGCGCCGGTGGGCACCATTGCGCGCTATCAGACACTGGAGTGGCTAAACTACGTCGCGACGGAGCTGCATAAAGGCTTTACGCCGCTATTCCGCCCGGACACGCCGGAAGATTACAAACCGATCGCGCGCGCTCAGCTGGAGAAGAAGCTGCATTACATTGATGAGTCGCTGAAGGAGAAGCAGTGGCTGAGCGGGCATCGTTTCACCATCGCTGATGGCTACCTGTTTACCGTACTGCGCTGGGCGTGGGCCGTGAAGCTGGATATGACCGGTTACAGCAATATCGAGGCCTGGATGAAACACGTGGCCGCTCGTCCATCGGTAGCCGCGGCGCTGGCGGCGGAAGGAGTTTAATCCCCTGACATCCTCTGCCCGGCTGCGAGGCCGGGCAGTTCTTCGGTTACAGCTGCGTGGCGCTGAAGTAGTGCTCCGGCTGGGCAATACGATCCTGGGCGGCCACCACCTGCAGCTCGTACTCCTGCATATTTTTCGTGGCCAGCATAATTTCATACACCGCGGCGGTCACATGTTCCAGCGCATCGCGAAGCTGGGCCCCCTGCAGCAGTTTAACCAGCAGCAGTCCGCTGGTAACATCGCCGACGCCAACCGGCTGACGCAGACCAAAGTCCACCAGCGGGCGACTGATATGCCAGGCTTCATCAGCCGTCACCAGCAGCATTTCGAACCGGTCCATACTCAGCCCGGCGCGGGCAAGATGCTTAACCAGCACAATCTGCGGGCCCTGCGCAATCAGCTCGCGCGCGGCTAAGACGGCTTGCGCAACGTTCGCCACCGGATGACCGCAGAGGATTTCCAGCTCAATCAGGTTGGGGGCAATGATGTCGCTCGCCGGCAGCGCATGGCGGACGTGAAACTCCGCCACGCCGGGTGCGACGATGCAGCCTTTTTCAGGGTGTCCCATCACCGGGTCGCAGAAATATTTCGCCGCCGGATTGGCCGCTTTGACCTGACGCACGATACCGAGAATATGCTCTCCCTGTTCGGCGGAGCCCAGATAGCCACTCAGTACCGCATCACAGCGCTGCAGCTGATTAATATCAGCAATCCCCTGAACGATCTCGGTCAGATGCGCAGGCGGCATCACGCAACCGGTCCATTTCCCGTACTGCGTATGGTTGGAGAACTGAACGGTGTTAAGGGGCCAGACGTTTGCGCCAAGGCGGCGCATCGGAAACTCTGCGGCACTGTTGCCGGCGTGACCAAATACAACGTGGGACTGGATGGCGAGGATGTTCTTCATCTTGGATACCTGACAGCAAAAAATAAGGGGCGTGGTTTCCCACGCCCCTGCCTTTACGCAATTACTTCCAGCAGACCAGACAGTAATTTTTCTTACCGCGACGCAGTAAGGTGTAGCGACCAAACAGACGATCGCCGTCATTAAATACATATTCCGGGTCAGACTGTTTTTCACCGTTGATGGTGACGGCGTTGGAGGCGATTGTCTTACGCGCCTGGCCACGCGATGGCTGCAGCTCAGAATCCACCAGCGCCTGCATCAGGTCGGCGTCTTTTTCCAGTTCAATCATCGGCACGCCATCCTGCGCCAGCTGTTCGAAGTCGGCTTCGCTCAGGTCGCTCAGATTGCCGTTAAACAGGCTTTCGGTAATGCGTTTTGCTGCCACCAGCCCTTCTTCACCATGTACCAGACGAGTGACCTGTTCGGCCAGCACGTACTGCGCGCGCGGGGCTTTACCGCTGTTTTTATCTTCCTCTTCCAGCGCATTGATCTCGGCAATGTCCATAAAGGTGAAGAACTTCAGGAAGCGATAAACATCAGCATCCGCGGTGTTGATCCAGAACTGGTAGAATTTGTACGGGCTGGTCTTTTTCGGATCCAGCCATACCGCGCCGCCTTCGGTCTTACCAAATTTGGTGCCATCGGCTTTGGTGATCAGCGGAACGGTCAGACCAAACACCTGGTTCTGGTGCAGACGACGGGTCAGGTCGATGCCGGAGGTGATATTGCCCCACTGATCGGAACCGCCAATCTGCAGCGCCACGCCATGCAGCTTGTTCAGACACGCGAAGTCGTAACCCTGCAGCAGGTTATAGGAGAACTCGGTAAATGAGATGCCCTGATCGTCGCGGTTCAGACGCTGCTTAACCGCTTCTTTGTTGATCATCTGGTTTACGGAGAAGTGCTTGCCGATATCACGCAGGAAGGTCAGCACGTTCATGCTGCCAAACCAGTCGTAGTTATTCGCGGCAATGGCCGAGTTGTCACCGCAATCAAAGTCGAGGAACGGCGCGACCTGTTTGCGAATTTTATCGACCCACTCCTGCACGGTATCTTCGGTGTTCAGTTTACGCTCGGCGGCTTTAAAGCTCGGGTCACCAATCAGACCGGTTGCTCCCCCCACCAGCGCCACAGGCTTATGGCCTGCCTGCTGAAAGCGTTTCAGGCATAACAATGGAACAAGATGCCCCAAATGCAAGCTGTCAGCGGTTGGATCGAAGCCGCAATAGAGCGCGATCGGGCCTTGCGCCAGTCGCTCTGCTAACGCTTCCTCGTCCGTCACCTGGGCTACCAGCCCCCGCTCTTGCAATTGTTTAATCAAGTTACTGCTTGCCATCAAATTCTCCATGTATAAACGACTGCACCTTTGCCGGTACACGACTTTTCGCCAGACGCGAAAAAAAAACATCTATGCAAAATCATTCAAGTTGCCTCAAGGCGGCAAGTACGGAGACTTACGCAAGCAAACGACAGGAATAAGCCGGCACAGCCAACAAAGACGCAGCTTGAAAAATGAAGTCTATAGAATAAAGCGCCAGCCCATCCAGCACCAGCGCTTAACACAACAAATTTCAGGGATTACGGGGCCAGACGATCGATTTTCCATGCGCTGTTGTCGCGCTGGTATAAAAAACGATCGTGCAGACGGTGTTCACCGCCCTGCCAGAACTCCATCTGCTCAATATTCACGCGGAATCCGCCCCAGAAGCTCGGCAGCGGTACTTCGCCTTGCTGGAATTTCTGTTTCAGCTCCAGGAACTTACTTTCCAGGATGCCGCGGGCTGAGATGCGGGTTGACTGTTGCGAGACCCACGCGCCGATCTGGCTGTCGCGCGGGCGGCTGTGGAAATACTTCACCACTTCCAGCGTTGACAGGCGCTCCGCCTTGCCAGTCACCATCACCTGACGCTCCAGCATGTGCCACGGGAAAAGCAGACTCACGCGAGGATTGTTTTCGATCTGGTGGGCTTTGCGGCTTCCGAGGTTGGTATAAAACACCAGCCCTTTTTCGTCATAGTGCTTGAGCAGAACAATTCGCTGGTAAGGTTGACCGTTTTCGTCAACGGTCGCGACGACCATTGCCGTCGGGTCGGCCAGCCGGGCGTCGCAGGCTTGTCTGAGCCAACGCTCAAATAAAGTCAGCGGTTCAGCGGGAAGATCGCGGCGGCGAAGGCCGCCACGGGTATACTCTCGGCGCAGATGCGCGATTTGCTGCAATTCGTCGTTATCAGACATGGCAATTGAGAAAATAGTCATCGGGTGGCGTCATTGTGCGCCCCCGGGGCGGAAATCTCAACGTTTGGGCGTCTGCAGCTGACAGTTTTCCAGCACAACGCGATCGCGCTTGTAAACGGTGGCGCTGTCGCCTTTCGACCAGAAGACATACACGCCGTCGGTGTAACGCGCCCCTGATGCCGAAAGCCCCTGCGCCAGATTCAACTGCTGGTTGTCATAGATAAAGCTGGCAATCTGACGGGTATTGTTGATGTGCACGGTCAGCGGTTTCTGATCGCACTGATACTCCAGGGTATCCGTCTGCATCCGCTCCACAAACTGGTTATAGTAGCTACAGCCTGCGAGCATAAAGGGTACTACCGCGATAAGGATTTTTTTCATTCGTTTGCCTTCGACTTTCCCGGTCCAGGAGGGCAAATCGCCCCCCGTTAACTTCATCCAGTTTACCGGTTAATAAAAAATAGGTGTTTCAGTTAACTCTGATTCTGCGGTCGGTTTGCGGGGAAGATGGCCCCGAGCACAGTGGCTTCACAAGCGCCGGTGACCGACGGGAGATTACCGGGGAGGCCGGACATCGTCCGCCATGCCAGCCAGGCAAACGCCAGCGCTTCCATATCATCGCCGCTGATGCCAGCCGCATCGGTTGTGGAGACCTCCGTTCCCGGCAGCAGAGCTGCCAGCCGCGCCATCAGCAGCGGATTACGCGCGCCGCCGCCGCACACCAGCAGACGTTCACAGCCGCCGCTCAGCAGCACCTGTTCCGCGATGGTCACCGCCGTCAGTTCTGCCAGCGTCGCCTGCACATCCTGCGGACGCAGCCCCTGGAAACGAGCCAGATGGCGCTCCAGCCAGCCGTAGTTGAAATATTCACGTCCGGTGCTTTTCGGCGCCGGGAGCGCAAACCACGGGTCGCTGAGCATATTTTGTAGCAGAGGTAGCAGCACCTTGCCTTCGCTGGCCCACTGCGCGTCTTTATCGTAGGGTTTACCACACTGACGCCAGATCCACGCATCCATCAGCATATTACCCGGCCCGGTGTCATAGCCGCGGACCGGCACGCCCGGTGCCAACAGCGACAGGTTGGCAATCCCGCCGATATTGAGCACCATCCGCCGTTCTACGGGATGCGCCAACAGCGCATGGTGGAAAGCAGGAACCAGCGGTGCTCCCTGACCGCCTAGCGCCATATCACGACGCCGAAAATCCCCTACCACCGTCACGCCGGTATGGGCCGCTATCTGGTTGTTATCCCCGATTTGCAGCGTATTCGGCGCTTCGCCAGTGGGTTCATGCCATACCGTTTGCCCATGACAACCGATAGCGACAATATCCGTCGGCTGCACATTCTCCTGGCGCATAAGGGCCAGCACGGCATCGGCAAATAAGCGCCCCAGACGCGTATCCAGCTGACCGAGCTGGGATAACGTCAGCGTTTGTCCCTGGCAGATAGCCAGAATATCCTCTTTTATTGCCACCGGAATGGGGTACGACAGACTGGCCTGCTGCGCCACTACGCTTTCGTTGATTGCCGCCAGAACCACATCAATGCCATCAAGGCTGGTTCCGGACATTACGCCGATAAAGTGACCTGATTTCATACGTCTTCCTTCATTCCATGACTCTCGTATACCTCACACTCCATCATAAAGAAGAGGGCAATGCTACGGCGCACTAACGTTTATTAACACTAAAGCGCGAAAGATTGCGCATTACGTAAAGAACTTATGTTTATGTTAAGTTGAAGAGGAACGGATTATTATTTTTTGTATAGTCCATGCCGGAGGTATGCCAGCCGACGATGAAATGCCATATAATTGAACGCATGGACGTTCAACAGAACACTATTCGGTGAAGGAGATTCATAAATGATTTTACGTGTTTTGGCTGTCTCGATGATTGGTTTATCGCTTGCAGGTTGCGTGAGCAGCAGCGGCCTCTCCGGAGACGTTTACTCCGCATCGGAAGCCAAACAGGTGCAAAGCGTCACCTACGGGACCATTGTTCATACCCGTGCAGTTCAGATCCAGAGCGGTGATGACAGCAATGCTATCGGTGCTATCGGTGGTGCGGTACTGGGGGGGTTCCTCGGTAATACCATCGGCGGCGGTACTGGCCGCTCTCTGGCAACCGCAGCAGGCGCAGTCGCCGGCGGCGTAGCCGGCCAGGGCGTACAGGGCGCAATGAACAAAACTCAGGGCGTTGAGCTGGAAATCCGTAAGGATGACGGCAATACCATCCTGGTCGTGCAGAAACAGGGTACCACGCCGTTCTCTGTCGGTCAGCGCGTGGCGATTGCCGGCAGCGGCAGCCAGGTTACCGTTTCCCCACGTTAAGTTTGAACCTCTCAGTGCGGTCTTTATGGCCGCCCTGCTTTTCCCTGTTGTTAATATAGCTACTCTCACCTGATAGTATGGTGCCCGGCATCGTTTTTAGAATCATCCAGTCATTTTCTAATAACCATTCAACATTTGCTTTCGCTCAACATTTATTATTTACCATATCGTATTATCGGTATGTCGCCCTGCCACAGTACCGCAGAATGGAAAAATATTTTTTGCAAGGATGTAATGCATGCTTATTAATAGAAAACGCTTAGTACTGCGAGTTTTTATCTATCTGAGTATCTGCGCTCTTATGATGGGGGCCATACATTTATTCTCCGCCTCAGCAATTAATCGTATACCTGCGTTTAATCCCTTACTCTTCCCCGTATTAACTATTTTATTATTAATACTCCACATCACAATTGCATGTTTTATGGTAATGAAATACTGGTGTGACAGAAAACGCTTGTACCTGATCGCTATCGCCTGCGCCTTCGCCGGTTCCTCTTCGTTGATGTTTGGGACACTCAGTAGCTATCCGGGCTGGTTCCTGTGTGACTCGGGACTTTATGCCAATGCAAACGATGCGCTGATCTTCTATACTTTCCGCAATATGATGATGATGGTACTGTTTATCACCGCGACCATTTTGTACGCCTTTCGTCATAGCGAGAAGCTCACCCGAAAAGCACATGTGCTTATTCTGACATTTTGCATTGGTTTCACCATAATTGTTATTACTCTGTCATGGTTGTATTCAAGTCATCATTCATTACTGACGGCAGCTTTAATTGACAATGACACGCTTATTCATTCCGAACTATGGCGTAATATCGTCGGCTGCCTGTTAGCCATTGGATGGTTAATAACACTGGTATTACTAATTTTCATCACTCAGCTGCGCAATATATTTTGGTTCAGCGGTTCCTTTTTTTGCAATGCATATATCTTTACATTGCTTTTTCTGCTGCTTGCAAACGGCAGTTCAGAAAATGCGTGGTATCACGCTCGTTTCTTTGAAGTACTCAGTACGTTATTCATGTTCTTTATATTGTTGTACGATGTGTTTAGCCTTTATCGGGAATCCGAGGATAAATACGTGAACTCTTATCAAAACTCGATCCGTGATTCGCTGACCCGGTTGTACAATCGCAGCCACTTTTACGATACCCTCACCGCCCTGCTGCCGACGGTATCAGTCAGACAGCCGCTTTCCGTGGTCGTCTGCGACCTCGACTTTTTTAAACGCATTAACGATAACTACGGACATATACAGGGTGATAGAGTCATCCAGTTTGCGGCGAATGTTTTACAGCAAAATATTCGTACGCAGGATACGGCTGCCCGAATCGGCGGCGAAGAGTTCGCTCTGCTGTTGGTCAATACGGGGCAGCAAGAGGCCCTGACAATAGCAGAACGTATCCGTCTTGCGATAAATGAACAGCAAGATGATCTTCCGGAAAGAATGACCATCAGCGCCGGGGTATTCACCACCACCGACGGGACGCTCAGTGCCGAGGAGTATGTGAAGCGAGCCGATGCCGCCATGTATCATGCCAAGAACAGTGGGCGCAATCAGGTGGTTGTCTGGCAGGAGTGAATAAATGGACAATCAAAAGCAATAAAAAAGGGCCTTGAATGCTCAGGGCCCTGAATAAATTAATCTTTTGCCTGAAGATCGAGGATATTTTGTTCCAGTTTACGGATTAAATTGAGCAGCGTAGCGACCTCTTCTGCCGACACACCAGACAGAATCTCATCTCGCGTCTTGCCGATCACTTCTTCCATTTCGTTGATCAGCGGCTCGGCTTTTTCCGTTAACCTGATTCGTTTCGCGCGCCGGTCGTTTGCACAAGTCTGGCGAGAAATAAGCCCTTTCTCTTCCAGCTGATCCAGCGTACGCACCAGTGAGGGTTGCTCGATACCAATAGCTTTCGCCAGTTGAATCTGCGACTGCTCAGGAGGCAGCTGATGAATATTGTGCAACGTGACCCAATGGGTCTGCGTTAACTCCAGAGGTTTCAGGCGATGGTCGATCAGCGCGCGCCAGACGCGCACTAAACGTGCCAGATCAGAACCCAGTGGCGATTCCAATTTCATCTCCTTATAATTAGCTTGCTAAGTTATTATACTGATTTTAGAATAGTGTGCAGCATTTGAATAATCAAAACAAATGAATTACCTGATACACCAAATTCAAAACAATGATTTACAATGTGTAATAGTAGCATGCTCTGAACATTCTCCCTGCAATGGCAAAGGATTTTTGCTTGTGAAACTGAGTCTTAACACTTCCGGATTGGCGCTCCAGGACCTGGTATTCGGTGCGTCAATTTACTTTCCCCCCTTGTTTAAAGCCGTATTGCTGGGATTTTTTATCTGGCTGGTTATTCACCGCCAGCTGCGAGACTGGATGTATGCCGGCGATATCTGGCATCCCTTGCTGATGGATCTGTCCCTGTTTGCACTTTCTGTGTGTCTGGCTCTGGTTTTACTGACTGCCTGGTAATGTTCACAACATGAAAAAACTCAAATACCTCTCGACCTTGTTGGTCGCCGCACTCGCTATCATTGCCGCCTGGCTGGTCTGGAACTATTACACGCAATCGCCGTGGACCCGGGATGGCAAAGTCCGCGCCGAACAGGTCAGCATTACGCCGCAGGTCTCTGGCAGCATCCTCCAGCTGAACGTACGCGATAACCAGCTGGTCAAAGCCGGCGACGTTCTGTTCAGGATCGATGACACCCCCTATCGTATTGCCGCTCTCAACGCCGAAGCGCAGCTCGCGAAAGCGCAAGCGGAAATGGCTAAAGCCAAAGCGGAGCAAACGAAAGCGGCCAGTGATGCCCGTCGTCGTCGTCATCTTTCGCAAGAGGCCATCTCCGCCGAAGATCTGGAAAGCGCCAATACCGCGCTGGACACCGTCACCACCAACCTTGAGGCCGCCAAAGCGGTGGTCGGCGTGGCGCAGGCCAGTCTGGAGCACGCGCAATGGCAGCTTGGCCAGACGGCCGTGAAATCGCCGGTAGATGGCTGGGTGACAAACTTAACGACCCGCGTGGGCGACTACGCCTCGGCAGGCCACCCGGTTTTCGCCCTTGTCGATAGCAATTCGTTTTATGTCATTGGTTATTTTGAAGAAACTAAGCTGCGCCATATTCGCGCTGGCGATAATGCGCAGATAGTGTTGTACAGCAGCAAACAAACGTTACAGGGTCACGTATCCAGTATCGGTCGCGCCATCGTCGACCAAAGCGTCGAAGGCGGGAACAGCCTGGTTGCCAATATTAAACCGAATATCCCGTGGGTTCGTCTGGCCCAGCGCGTACCGGTGCGCATCGAACTCAACAGTTTGCCTGCGGATACGACGCTGGTTTCCGGGACCACCTGCACCGTCTCAATTGGCGAACCCTGATGAAACTGCAGGTCCCGTCATGGCGTGCTCTTCCCTGGGTTAAAGCCAGCCGTCCGCAATGGCGCTATGCCCTGCGTAACGGCATTGCGATGTGTCTCGCGCTGAGTATTGCCTACTGGCTGGATCTTGATGAGCCTTACTGGGCGATGACCTCTGCCGCCGTCGTCAGCTTCCCGACGGTGGGTGGCGTGATCAGTAAGAGCTTCGGGCGTATTGCCGGAAGCCTGCTCGGCGCCTGCGCCGCGCTACTGCTCGCCGGACATACGCTAAACGACCCCTGGCTATTTTTATTCAGCATTTCGGCGTGGATTGCGCTCTGCACCTGGGCCTGCGCGATGTATACCAACAACGTAGCCTACGCCTTCCAGCTCGCCGGCTATACCTGCGCCATTATCGCCTTTCCGGTTATCAACATTACCGACGCCAACGAGCTGTGGACTATCGCGCAGTCGCGAGTGTGCGAGGTTATCGTCGGTATCCTGTGCGGCGGGCTGATGATGATGATCATGCCCAGTACCTCGGATGGCACTGCGCTGCTGACGGCATTGAAAAATATGCATGCTCGTCTGCTTGAGCACGCCAGTCTGCTGTGGGTGCCGGAAACCACCGATGCCATTCGTACCGCCCACGAAAGCGTGATCGGGCAAATCCTGACCATGAACCTGCTGCGAATTCAGGCCTTCTGGAGTCATTACCGTTTTCGCCGTCAGAATCCGCTGCTGAACTATTTACTCCACCAGCAGCTGCGGCTGACCAGCGTAATCTCCAGCCTGCGCCGGATGTTAGTGAACTGGCCGGCCGCGCCGGCGCAGACCCGCGAAGTGCTGGAAACGCTGCTTACCGCGCTGGATAATCCACGGGCCGATTTTTACGCTGTCGCACGGATAATCGCCCCGCTGGCGCCTCCCGCCGATGCCGACTATCGCCATCTCGCGTTCTGGAAGCGCCTGCGCTATTTCTGCCGCCTGTATCTGGACAGCAGTCGCTGGCTCCGCCGCGTGGAAAACGCCTCGGTAATCGCCGAATTTAATGTTCCTTCCGCCCCGGCGTTAGCGCGTCATACCGATCAGGCCGAAGCGTTGTGGAACGGTATCAGAACCTTCTGTGCGCTGGTTGCGGTGGGTGCCTGGGGTATCAGCACCCAATGGCAGTCCTGCGCCGCCGCGCTCACCCTGGCGGCGATTTGCTGCGTGCTTTATTCAGTCTCACCTTCGCCGTTCAAATCGCTGAGCCTGCTGATGCGTACGCTGATATTGCTGTCGCTATTCAGCTTCGGGGTGAAGTTCGGTCTGATGGTGCAGATAACCGACCTGTGGCAGTTCCTGCTGTTCCTTTTCCCGCTGCTCACCACCATGCAACTGCTCAAACTGCAGATGCCAAAGCTGGCGGGTCTCTGGGGACAATTGATTGTGTTCATGGGGTCGTTTATTTCGGTGACCAACCCGCCGGTCTACGACTTTGCCTCGTTTCTCAACGACAATCTTGGAAAAATCATTGGCGTTGGCTTTGCCTGGCTTGCTTTTGCGGTGATCAGTCCCGGTTCCGATGCGCGCAAGAGCCGCCGGCACATAAAGGCGTTACGCCGTCACTTTGTCGACCAGCTGAGCCGCCGCCCTCAGCATAGCGAGCACGAGTTTGAATCGCTGGTCTACCATCACATCAGTCAGTTAAGTAACAGCCAGGATGCTCTCGCGCGCCGCTGGCTGCTGCGCTGGGGCGTGGTGCTGCTTAACTGTTCGCACGTGGTCTGGCAGCTTCGCGAGTGGGAAACCCGCTCTGACCCGCTCTCGCAGGTGCGGGATATATGCATCAGTCTGCTCCGGGATGTCATGAGCGAGCGCGGCGTCCAGCAGCGTCCTCTGGCCTCAACCTTGCAGGAGCTACAGCGAATTTGCGATACCCTGAACCACCATCACCAGCCGGCGGCAAAAGAGCTGGCCGCCGTGATCTGGCGGCTGTATTGCGCCCTGTCTCAACTTGAGCAGGCACCTGAGGTCGGGACGATAACCGAAAGAGCTACTTAATCACCCCGCAGGCAAAACGTTCGCCGCCTCCGCCAAGGGGCTGCGGACTGTCGGACATATTGTCGCCACCAATGTGGACCATCAGGGCTTTTCCCCGTACCTCATCTAGCGTTTTAAGCCGCGGCGCCACCACCGGCCGGGTGGCTTTCCCGTCGCTGTTGACTACCAGTACCGGCAGGTCGCCCAGATGCCCGCGCCCCTCGGGCCCCTCATGTTTCCCGGTCTGTTGCGGGTCGTAATGTCCGCCGGCGGCACCGGCAGCGACGGCCTTACCGTCTTTTATCGCCGGCTGGCAGCTACCGTTAGCATGAATGTGAAAACCATGTCGACCCGGCGGTAGCGCTTTGAGATCTGGGGTAAATTCCAGCCCCTTTGCGGTCTCGCTGATTTTAACGCTGCCAATGGCCTGGCCCACGCTTTGGCGGGTAACAAGATTGAGATCCACGTTTTCGCTGGCCGCCTGCGCGCCCGCTGAGATCGCTAAAGTCAATATGGCGAGGATACATCGTTGCATAACACCTCCAGAATGGCTCTGTCCCTGATAAGTGTAAACCAGAGACGGCCATTGCGGAGGCGGTGGGAGGATTATGGTACGTCGTAGCCCAACGCGGCTTTGCGGATGCGGAACCACTGCTGACGAGACATATTTAGTTTTTCGGCCACCACGGCAGAGCGCACACGCTCAATTTTACCGGAGCCGATAATCGGCAACGGCTGCGACGGCAGACGCAGGATCCACGCATAAACCACCTGCTCAATGCTCTCAGCATTCAGCTCCTGAGCCACTTGCGCCAGCTCATCACGCAGCGGCTGGAAGCTTTCATCATTAAACAAGCGCCCGCCGCCGAGACAAGACCAGGCCATCGGCCGGATACGCAGCTGCTGCAGCTGATCCAGCGTACCATCCAGCAGCAGCGGCTGGTGTACCGGAGAGATTTCAACCTGGTTGGTGGCCAGCGTAAACGGCAGACGCGATTGCAGCAGCGTAAACTGCGCCGGCGTAAAGTTGGAGACGCCAAAGTGGCGAACTTTGCCGCTGTGATGCAGTGCGAGGAAGGCCTCCGCCACCTCATCCGCATTCATTAACGGATCCGGGCGGTGAATCAGCAGCAAATCAAGATGGTCGGTCGCCAGATTGCGCAAGGACTGCTCGGCACTTAAGACGATATGATCGCGGTCGGTGATATAGTGGCCGATGGTGTTTTCGGCGCGGGCTTTAGTGGCAATCCCACACTTGCTGACGATTTCCATGCGGCTACGCAGATGCGGAGCCTGCTTCAGCGCCTCGCCAAAGGCCGCTTCGCACTGATAATCACCGTAAATATCTGCGTGATCAACCGTAGTCACGCCCAGATCCAGGTGCTGCTCAATAAAGCTGACCCGCTCGTTCACGGACATATTCCAGTCCATCAAACGCCAGTAGCCCATCACAAAACGCGAGAATTCCGGCCCCTGTGGGGCCATAGCAATACGCTGAACCATAACAACGTCCTCAACAAAAAAGTGTGTTGAGTATACGCAATTTTGCCATTAAAACAGTGAAGGCTGCTGTGGTTCTTCCTCGGCCTGCGGTTTATTCGCGCGTAATTTGCGCAACAGACGCTGCCGGCACAGGCGCAGCACGTCTTGCTTCTGGACATCACTCATTGTTTGCCAGTGAAAACGCTCTTCGCGACTACGAAAGCAACCGCGACAAAATCCACGTTCGTCCGACTGACAAATTCCCCGGCATGGACTCTGTACCGGGAAAAACTCCAGCTGCTCTGCCACTCCACGCCTCCGGCGACTTCTCTGTGTCTTTTATTGAAGACGTTTCAACTCTGCTTCGCAACTTTTGTTGTTCAGCCTCTGCCCCAGGCGACATTTTTTTGCTTGCATTAGACCAATCGGTCTATTACAGTGAGCGCCATGAACAAACATTGTGAATACGATACCCGCGAACATATTCTGCTGACCGGTGAACAGCTGTGCATGCACCGCGGTTTTACCGGAATGGGCCTGAGCGAGTTGCTGAAAATAGCGGAAGTGCCGAAAGGCTCTTTCTACCACTATTTTCGCTCTAAAGAAGCTTACGGCGTCGCGCTGCTTGAATATCACTATGCTGGCTATATCCGCCGCCTGGTTGACCATTTTGCTCACGGCGAAGGAACCTATCGCGACCGCCTGCTGGCTTATTACCAGCACACCCTGACGCAGTTTTGCCAGCAGGGTATTATCAGCGGTTGCCTGACGGTCAAGCTCTCCGCTGAAGTGTGCGATTTGTCTGAATCCATGCGTGAAGAGATGAACAAAGGCGCCAGCCAGATTATTACTTTACTGGGCGAAGCGCTGGAAAAGGGTCGCCAGGAAAGGAGCCTGACATTTGACGGCGATGCCTTTACCCTCTCCCAGGTGCTTTACTCCCTGTGGCTGGGAGCCAATTTGCAGGCCAAGATTACCCGCAGCGCAATGCCGCTGGAAAGCGCCCTTGCCCATGCCAAACAGATTATTGCAGCGCCTGGCGTTTAACAGGCGTTTTTATTTAACGAATTACAAGACGACCGGTCTACTCAGGAGTCATTATGTCCGAATCAAAACTGTTTTCTCCACTGAAAGTCGGTGCAATAACTGTACCTAACCGCGTATTTATGGCTCCGCTGACGCGTCTGCGCAGTATCGAACCCGGCGATATCCCGACGCCGTTAATGGCAGAGTACTATCGTCAACGTGCCAGCTCCGGACTGATCATCTCCGAAGCCACGCAGATTTCCGCCCAGGCGAAAGGCTACGCCGGCGCGCCTGGTCTGCACAGCCCGGAACAGATCGCGGCATGGCAGAAAATTACCGCCGGGGTTCACGCTGAACATGGCCGTATCGCCGTGCAGCTGTGGCATACCGGTCGTATTTCCCACAACTCCCTGCAGCCCGGCGGCGAAGCGCCGGTTGCGCCTTCTGCTATCAGCGCGGGCACCCGAACCTCCCTGCGCGATGAGCATGGCCACGCTATTCGCGTCGACACCTCCATGCCGCGTGCGCTGGAGCTCGATGAAATCCCGGGGATCGTCGATGATTTCCGCCAGGCGGTCGGCAATGCCCGCGATGCCGGCTTTGACCTTGTAGAGCTGCACTCTGCGCATGGCTACCTGCTACATCAGTTCCTGTCTCCTTCTTCCAACCACCGTACCGATCAATACGGCGGCAGCGTTGAAAACCGCGCGCGTCTGGTACTGGAAGTTGTCGATGCCGTCAGCAAAGAGTGGAGCGCCGATCGTATCGGGATCCGCGTGTCGCCAATTGGCAGTTTCCAGAATGTCGATAATGGCCCGAACGAAGAAGCCGATGCGCTGTATCTGATTGAAGAACTCGCCAAACGCGGCATTGCCTATCTGCACATGTCCGAGCCGGACTGGGCCGGCGGCCAGCCGTACAGCGACGCATTCCGCCAAAAAGTGCGCGATCGCTTCCCGGGTGCGATTATCGGCGCCGGCGCCTATACGGTAGAAAAAGCCAACGATCTGATCGGCAAAGGCTTAATTGATGCGGTCGCCTTCGGTCGTGACTATATCGCCAACCCCGATCTGGTCGCACGTCTGCAGCACAAGGCCGCGCTGAACCCGCAGCGCCCTGAAAGCTTCTACGGCGGCGGTGCGGAAGGCTATACCGACTACCCGACGTTATAATCCGGCCGGGTATGGCGACGTTTAGCCGCTATACTCGTATTCTGTCGCATCTGACTGCACGTCCTGGACGCACTCACGCCGTCCGCGGATGCGATAAGAAAGATCGGCGTAAGGGCCGCCTGAAATGGCGGCCTTTTTACGATATAGTGCTCAGGGGTATGAAACGCCTTGTCCGTTTTGTTACGCTATTCAGACAATTGCACATACGGTCTCTGCTAAGGGGCTGTAAACAAGGAGTATAAAAACTATGCGCTTACTTCACACCATGCTGCGCGTTGGCGACCTGCAACGTTCTATCGAGTTTTACACCAACGTGCTGGGCATGAAGCTGCTGCGCACCAGCGAAAATACCGAGTACAAATACTCGCTGGCCTTCGTCGGCTACGGCGAGGAGAGCGATACGGCGGTTATCGAGCTGACTTACAACTGGGGCGTTGACAAATACGACCTCGGCAGCGCTTACGGTCATATCGCGCTGAGCGTGGATAACGCCGCCGAAGCCTGCGAGCGTATTCGCCAGAACGGCGGCAACGTCACCCGCGAAGCCGGTCCGGTGAAAGGCGGCACCACGGTGATCGCTTTCGTTGAAGATCCGGACGGTTACAAAATCGAGCTGATTGAAGAGAAAGATGCCGGCAAAGGTCTTGGCAACTAACCTGCTCCGGGCGCTTATCGGCGCCCGCTGTTTTTCCCCTTCCTGCTGCAAGGCGCGGCAAAATTTGCCATAATGCGCGCTACTTTTTTCCAGTTAAGAGAATCAGATGTCCGAGAACGTTCAACTTAATGGTCTGTGCGACCGTTTTCGTGGTTTCTACCCCGTGGTAATTGATGTAGAAACCGCCGGGTTTAATGCTAAAACCGACGCCCTGCTTGAGATCGCCGCCATTACGTTGAAAATGGATGAGCAAGGCTGGTTAATGCCGGACGAGACATTGCATTTTCATGTTGAACCTTTCGAAGGCGCCAATCTGCAGCCTGAAGCGCTGGCCTTTAACGGCATCAATCCGAACGACCCCGAGCGCGGCGCGGTGCGCGAATACGACGCCCTGCACGCCATTTTTAAAATGGTCCGCAAGGGCATTAAGGAGCACGATTGTAATCGTGCCATCATGGTGGCGCACAACGCGACCTTCGATCTCACCTTTACGATGGCCGCCGCCGAACGCGCCGGACTCAAACGTAATCCGTTTCACCCGTTCGTGACGTTTGATACCGCGGCGCTGAGTGGACTGGCCCTCGGTCAGACGGTGCTGTCCAAAGCCTGCCTGGCCGCCGGTATGGCGTTTGATGGCACCAAGGCGCACTCTGCGCTGTACGACACCGAGCAGACGGCGCAGCTGTTTTGCGAAATCGTCAACCGCTGGAAACGTCTTGGCGGCTGGCCGTTACCGCTTGCCGGACAAGAGTAAGAGACAAAAAAAAGCGACTTCACAGGAAGTCGCTTTTTTACTGGCAGCAGACTTATTCAGCTTTCGGCTCGTCGGTCTTGTACTTTGCCGCCGTTTCTTTGATCAGCTGCTGCAGTTCGCCGCGCTGATACATTTCAATCACGATGTCGCAACCGCCAACCAGCTCGCCATCAACCCACAGCTGCGGGAAGGTCGGCCAGTTCGCATATTTCGGCAGTTCCGCGCGGATATCCGGGTTCTGCAGGATGTCAACGTAGGCAAAACGCTCGCCGCATGCAGACAGCGCCTGCACAGCCTGAGCGGAAAAACCGCAGCTTGGCAGTTTCGGAGACCCTTTCATGTACAGCAGGATCGGGTTTTCAGCGATTTGACGTTGGATTTTTTCTACAGTCGTGCTCATTGTCATGCTTCCTTAACTTCTATACGGCAGTAATTTGTCATTGTAGCGTCCTGAACGCAGGACAGATAATAACATTTTTTTCACTCATTATATTTTATCTTCTGTGGTCAGAAGTTGCCTTAAAAATATTACTTCACCAGCCAGCGCACCGTCCTGCTGCGCACTTTCCGTACAAGGCGGTCGATAACTGGCCTATTTTTTTGCAATTGTTAATCAAACGACACTTTAGATAGAAAGTTGATTAAAAAACACACTGCAATTCACACCGTTACATCACAAATCCAGTTACTATTTATCTTTATCAATCATTTAAGACCATTTTGTGACCTGCCCACAGGCCCCTCTCCATGCCGTACCTCCTGGTTACGCCTAAAATCCACCATCATCAAACAGGAGTGTCGTCCCGATACAGAGCGTTAACGGAAAAATTCACCACGTGAACGTCTCGCTTCCATCCCTCCCGCTCCTCGTTCCGGTTCGTTAAGGTTATGCGCCGGGATGGTGCTCCCTTCCCAATATCGATGCCAGGTTAAATCAGAGATCCGGACCTTTTTGCAGACTCCGGATAAATTCCTCCGTTGTCTGGTTATTCAGGGATTCATGAGGCTGTTCGCTGTTGGATTCCGTCAGCCAGCGCTCTGTGATTTCCCATCCGCATCTTCAGTGGATAGCCGCGGTTTGCCACGCTCCTGTCCAGGACCTTTATTTAGATAAAAAATAAACCTTAAGCACATAACTTCTGCTAATCGTATGAAAAACAACCTTGTCCAAAAATTAATCTTGTTATAGCTTTTGGTAAATTTAACCATAATTTTAAAAGGGATACAGATATGGCCTGGACTGGTTTTGGTGGAAGTTGGTCGAATGGCGTCCACAGTGGTGGAGATGACTCCGGTAGTATTGGTGGCAGTAGCGGAGGTATGCGTGCACCTTCACCTGCAGACATTGCTTCTCAATTCAATAGCTACGGTGGAACACAAATTACAGCTTCGCAGGTTTCTAATATACAAAGTGATGGTTCCGGGGGTTATACCGCCAGTATTCAGGGTGAAAATAACACCGTATCATCTGGAACTGGTAGTCGAACATCGAACACTGTTGGCGGATTCTCAGGTGTTTTAACTTCATCAGCAAAAGGAAACAATAGCAGTAGTTCAACCAGTCCTAATGATTCCATTGCCCCCCAAGGATGGAGTATTAAGCCAGGAGAGTGGAGCAAATTGCCTGATGCATTCGATACAACAATTGATCAATTCAAATATAAAGTGAATCTTGATCAATTTGGTAAAACAGTTGCGGTTACACAAACAGCCCCCCGCCCCTACACTAAAGCTGAAAACTTAAAAGTCGCAGTTGCGAAATCACAGAATAAAAAACCAGGTGATTTATATCCAGAGCTTGATTTTTCAAAAGGAGAGTCAGAGCGGCAGGCCAGGGCAAAAAAAGAAGCTGAAACATCCTGGAAAACCCTGCCGCCAAATATTAGGCTCTTCGATATTAATGTTGAGGGCTTTAGATATGCGGTAAAATTAAACGAGCAAGGAACGGTAACCTCAATCACTAAAACATCTGATCGTCCCTACACCAAAGCTGAAAATCTTAAGGTCGCGGTAGCAAAAGCAAATAATAAGACACCAGGCGAAATGTTCCCTGAGCTTAATTTTTCAAAAACAGATCCACAGAGAAAGCAAATAGCCTCACGAAGCGCACAAGATTTGTTCAGCTCTTTTCCAACGAATGCTATAAGCATAGCTTCTGATTTTTATAAAGCATTAACGGAAAAATTTGGTGATAAATTATTAAATGAGGCTAAGGTATTAGAATCAGCAGCAAAGGGTAAAAAATTACGTAATGCATCAGAAGCGATGGTTGCATTCGAAAAGTATAAAGATAACCTTAACAAGAAGTTTAACAAAGTTGACAGAATCGCTATAGCAAAAGCACTTGAGTCTATCGATAAAGCTGCTATGGCTGCACAGTTGCAGAAATTCAGTAAAATGTTTGGTGTTGTTGGCGAAGCAATAGCATGGGGGGCATTTATTAACGGAGTAGTGAAAGGTTTTCGTACGGGATCCTGGAACGACGCTATCATTGGTGGTGAAAAAATAGCCGCCACCAAATTGGCATCTCTCTTAGTTGTTACTGCATATGCTGCCGTAGCCACAACACCAATCGGTATTATTGGCTTTTCTGCAATTCTGGCTATAACAGCTGCATTAATTACAGATAAAGCGCTTCAAGATTTAAATAAATTCATCCTTAGCATTTAATTCAACAAGCAAGAGGCTAACTATCTCTTGCTTGTTTTATAAATAAACAAAATAATCCCCAATGGCAGCGAGAGAATTAAACACAGTGTGAGAACCCCATTATTCCAATATTTGAGAGGGACATCCCCTTTCTTAATTTCACGAAAGAAATTCGCAACAAATGGAAAAAACACGCTACTTATTATGCAATATAGAGCTAAGAGTATAGCTTCATTTGTATTGAGTTCTGAACGAGAGAAGACAATTGCACAAACAAGCGTGTAGAAGCATAGGCATAAAAACAAATCAGAGAAGTACTTGTTCATCATTATCCTCCGTTAATAACAGCATTACATGTTATACCCCGAAAATATTAACATATGTACTTTACTTGTAGCCAGACTTATCAAAAGTTGCTTGTTCAAGAAATTCTGCCTTGCCATCGGTTTCACAAAAAGCTGTAAAACTCCGACAAGGCAGAGTTTCTATTTTTCATTTCGTGTCGACGCAAAATTGCATAATGCAAAGCATCAGAACGATGTTATGTAAAGTCAGCAACACAGCCCCAAAAGGTATCTCTGATTATTCCGATCATATCGCTAAGTCGTTGCCTTCCCGAATACTGTAGACGCATGCTGTTCACCTTTGGACAGCGTATCCACCAACGGTCCAGGAGCGGGCATGTTATACCGTAGCAGACGATACAGTAGAGATGCCACTGCCAGAGCAACGTTCACATGTTTTGAAAACTGCGGCGTCGCGGTCTTTGGTTGCTTACGCCCCGGCACTTCACCTTTACTGCCGCTGCGGCATCTTGCACTTGTCATTCCCTTACTTTCGCAAGCTGCACAGACTGCCGGCGCAATCTCTGTTACTTCTGTCCACTTCTCGCGGTCAGACGGGCGAACAGTGCGGGTGGTACGGTAATGTCCGTCATCCATCGTGCCTCCGGGCTTTTTCTTTGGCAGGCACCAGCAGCTAATGCAGGCTTGCCAGAATCAGGCAACCGGACGTACCGGTTAAATCAGCCGATTGTATGGCGTTCGTCATGCAGGCGATGCAATGGGTATGAATCCTTATGCAGGGGCGCAGTATACGTATCTGGTAAACGGTGTGCTGGGGAACGATGCGCCAGGACGCAGAGAATCACCGAGAAAAAAGCGGAAAAAATGGTAAATACACCAAAACTGAACGCGTCCACGGTAGGCATGAGTCAGGTATCATGACAGCAAAATATCGTGATGACAGGGGCGGGAGTGGAACAGGATTGAGGTCGGGTAATGAATTTGGTTTGAATGATTTTGAATTGACCTTTATAATGCATTGATTAAAAAAGGAAAATTTACATATACACTTTAGATACAAAAGAGTATTAACTTTCCGGGTTTTTATGCTTTAGAATCGTTGGGTTTTGTCATTCACCGTCAGGTATGGGTACATATCTGTCATTAATCAGGGGATTGCTCAGTGGCGCGGCTAAACAAAATCGCGATTTCGCTCTGTGCATTACTGTTTACATCTATCTCATTTACACCACTGGCGCATGCTTCAGGGCATACGCACACCTCCGCCACGCCAAAAGCGCACGCGGCGAAAGGCACAACAGAACGTAAGAAAAAAGCCACCGCTCAGAAAACGAAGTCCACAACCAAAACCGCCAGCAAGAAAGCCTCAACGGCCACCCGCACCAGACACCCCACTCGCACCACCGCATCCAGCCAGACGGCGCTGAACCGTCAGGCCGCCGGTAGCAAAAAATGCGTTTTGCGTAAAGGGTATAAAAAGCAGTGTGCGAAAACGATCGCGCCGGCCGCCGAACCGGCTCCGGTCATGGCCAGCGTGCAGAGCAAATGCGTCGTCCGTAAAGGCTATAAAAAACGTTGTAAAACAATCGCGGAAGAACCGCCGCTGACGCTGGCGGATGCGCACAAAGCCCGCGTGCAGAGAGCGCAAAGCACCGCGATGTCGAAGTTAATGGATCAGATTGGCAAACCGTATCGCTGGGGCGGAACCTCGCCGCGTACCGGTTTTGACTGCAGTGGGCTGGTCTACTACGCCTATAAGGATCTGGTAAAAATCCGCATTCCGCGCACCGCCAATGAGATGTATCACCTGCGCGATGCCCGTCCGGTCGATCGCGGCGAGCTGCAGAGCGGCGATCTGGTCTTCTTCCGCACCCGTGGGCGCGGCACCGCCGATCACGTCGGCGTTTACGTTGGCAACGGCAAGTTTATTCAGTCGCCGCGTACCGGCCGCGATATTCAGATCACCTCATTAAGCGAAGATTACTGGATTCGCCACTATGTCGGCGCACGCCGGGTGATGACCCCCAAAACCATTCGCTGAACCTGACCTGCCGCACCTGCGGCAGGTCAATTCCCCGGCTATAACGCCATGCTCATCTCATGCCAGGACATCCCGCCATGATCCGAGGCCGAAGGCCGCTCGTAGCGAAAACCAAACCGCTCATACAGGGCCACGTGTCGGTCTTTGCACATCAGGTGAATGGCGCTCTTCTGCGCCTGTGCCATCTGCCGGATAAATCGCTCCATCAGGGCGGTCGAATACCCTTTTCCCTGGTGTTCAGGCGCAATGACTACAGACATAATCACTACATTCGGCGCGCGGGGATCGTGCCCGACCAGCTCCTTGAAGGCTTCATCCGACATAACGACTTCCCACGCGCACCCTGAGTTAATAAAGCCAATTACCTCTCCTTGCCGTTCCATGCAAAGAAATCCTTCCGGGTACTGCTGGATTCGGGTGGCAATCTTTTCACGGGTAGCCGCCTCATCCCCTTCATACGCGCTCGTTTCAATTTCAAAACAGCGTTCGACGTCGGCCAGGGTCGCCTGGCGATAGACTATGTTAGACAAAACAGACCTCTGCAAAATGGATTTTTCAGTAATCACTTTATATTTCAACAGCAACAGCGATCAACCGGCTCTGCTGAAATGCGCTGCCTTGCGCTCCGGCGAAGGCTTAACCAGGTACATTTGTTAAATATACCCTTTATCATTGCAAGGCTTTTAACTCCCTTCTGCAAGTGTTAGCATTCCGATCACAATAAAAACCTGTTGCACTCGCCCCGGCGAGGGACAGTACATGCTGTTGTGGATGGTCAAACATCCTTTGAATGTGAGCTAGAAAACAAGAAGTTATAAGGAGAGTAACAATGTCGTTTGAATTACCTGCATTACCGTATGCAAAAGACGCCCTGGCGCCGCACATTTCCGCAGAAACCCTGGAATACCACTACGGCAAACATCACCAGGCCTATGTCACCAACCTCAACAACCTGATCAAAGGCACCGCGTTTGAAGGTCAATCTTTAGAAGCGATCGTCCGCTCTTCTGAAGGCGGCATCTTTAACAATGCGGCCCAGGTCTGGAACCATACTTTCTACTGGAACTGCCTCGCACCGAATGCGGGCGGCGAGCCGGAAGGTGAGCTGGCAGCCGCCATCAATCAATCCTTCGGCAGCTTCGCAGAGTTCAAAGCGAAGTTTACCGACGCGGCAGCGAAGAACTTTGGTGCAGGCTGGACATGGCTGGTTAAAAATAGCGATGGCAGCCTGAGCATTGTCTCCACCAGCAACGCTGGCACGCCGCTGACCGGCGACGCTAAACCGCTGCTGACCGTGGATGTCTGGGAACATGCCTATTACATCGACTACCGCAACGCCCGTCCTGACTATCTGGCGCACTTCTGGGCGCTGGTAAACTGGAAGTTTGTGGCGGCCAACCTGGCGGCCTAAAACGCTAACGCAGAAGGGGAAACCCTTCTGCGAATACACCGACTACTGTCCGACCAACGCCTCTTCCGGCTGCGAACGCCCGCCGAACAGCACCAGCAGCAGCGCCACACCGGCAATTATCGCCCCCATCACCGGCACAAAGGCATAGCCCAGTCCGCCGGAAATCACCGCGCCACCGGCTGCCGCCCCCAGCGCATTGCCGAGGTTAAAAGCCCCGATATTGACCGACGAAGAGAGCCCCGGCGCTTCATGAGCCACCCGCATCACCCGCATTTGCAGCGGTGGAACCACGGCGAAGGTCGCCGCCCCCCAGACCACCATACTGATTGCAGCCCCCAGCTGCGTCTGCGCCAGCAGCGGAATCGCCAGCATGATGACCATCAGCAGCAGCAGAAACCCCTTCAGCGTCCCGGAGACGGAACGGTCGGCGAATTTACCGCCGAGGTAGTTACCCAGCGAAAAGCCGACGCCAATCAACACCAGCATGGCGGTGACGAACAGCGGCGAGGCGTGCGTAATGGTGTGCAGCACCGGTGAAATATAGGTATAGAGGGTAAACATCGCGCCGGCCCCCAGCACGGTGGTCAGCAATGCGGAGAGCACCTGCGGACGAACCAGCACGGAGAGCTCCTGCTTTACGTTCGGACGCTCGCCAGCGCTGCCTTTGGGCAACGAAAACCACAGGCTGACCATCGCCACCAGCCCCAGACCTGCCGTCGCGAGGAACGACATCCGCCAGCCGATGGTCTCGCCAAGCCATGTCGCCGCCGGAACGCCGCCAATGTTAGCGATGGTTAACCCCATGAACATGGTCGCCACCGCACTGGCCTGTTTGTGTTTTGGCACCACGCTCGCCGCCACCACCGAACCGAGGCCGAAGAAAGCGCCGTGGTTAAGGCTGGTGATAATGCGCGAAATCAGCAGCGTGGTGTAATCCGGCGCCATTGAGGAGAGGACGTTACCCAGCGTAAAGATCGCCATCAGAAAAATCAGCGCATTTCTGCGCGCGCGATGAGAGAGCAGCAAAGTCATCAGCGGCGCCCCGACCATCACGCCGATCGCATAAGCGCTGATCAGCATTCCCGCCGCCGGAATTGACACGTCGACGCCTTTGGCAATTACCGGCAGCAGCCCCATCGGGGAAAACTCCGTGGTGCCAATACCAAACGCGCCTATCGCCAGCGCTAACAAGGGAAAGTTGATTTTCATTCAATGACTCCAGCAGACCGCCATCGGCGACGGTATCTCATCAGAAGTCAAAAGCATGACATCAATCACAAAAAAACAAAAGTAAACGAAATGGCAAAAGATTTTTGCGAAATTGATAATAATGGCGGGATGTCGGGGGAAAGAGGCCTCTCCCCCGGATAAATCAGTGCAGCACCGCTGTCAGGCCGGCGGCCACGATGAGACCCAGGACAATAATCGTTGTCGTCAGCGAAAACTTTAAATCTGTATCCATCAATTTTTCCCCCCAGTTATCCCCACATGAAAAGTGAGCTTGCTCATTTTTGCACAATATAGCGCAAAAATCTTCCATGTTTTAGGGTGATGCACATTTTTGCTCTTCCCCTTTGCCGCAAGATCGGACAAAATCCCACGCTAATTTGAAAGCGTATCGGCCATTGACCCCTTCCTGTCGTTCTGTGTCGTTTTCCCGACGTGATGCAATGTTGAAAATTGTATTCAGGGTGTGTATAGGCAAACGTTTACGTATCGATAATCAGACGATCAGGTCAAGGTCTGGAGTGAGAAGTAATGGCAACAATTAAAGATGTAGCGAAGCGCGCAAACGTTTCCACTACAACAGTGTCACATGTAATTAACAAAACCCGTTTCGTGGCGGAAGAAACCCGCAACGCCGTGTGGGCGGCGATCAAAGAGCTGCACTACTCCCCCAGTGCCGTTGCTCGCAGCCTGAAGGTTAATCACACCAAATCGATTGGCCTGCTGGCCACCAGCAGCGAAGCGGCCTATTTCGCTGAGATTATTGAAGCCGTAGAAAAGAGCTGTTTCCAGAAAGGCTATACCCTGATTCTGGGCAATGCGTGGAACGATCTCGAAAAACAGCAGGCCTACCTGTCGATGATGGCGCAAAAGCGCGTCGACGGCCTGCTGGTTATGTGTTCTGAATATCCGGAATCGGTGCTCAGCATGCTGGAAGAGTACCGCCATATTCCGATGGTGGTAATGGACTGGGGTGAATCCAAAGCCGACTTCACCGATTCGGTCATCGATAACGCCTTCGAAGGCGGCTATATGGCCGGTCGCTATCTGGTGGAACGCGGCCACCGTGAAATCGGCGTGATCCCGGGTCCGCTGGAGCGTAATACCGGCGCCGGCCGCCTGGCGGGCTTTATGAAAGCCATGGAAGAAGCGCAGATCGCCGTTCCGGAAAGCTGGATTGTTCAAGGCGACTTCGAGCCTGAATCCGGCTACCGCGCCATGCAGCAGATCCTCAGCCAGCAGCATCGCCCGACGGCGGTCTTCTGCGGCGGCGACATCATGGCGATGGGCGCAATCTGTGCTGCGGATGAGATGGGACTGCGCGTGCCGCAGGACATTTCGCTGATCGGGTATGATAACGTGCGTAACGCCCGCTATTTTAGCCCGGCGCTGACCACCATCCACCAGCCGAAAGATTCGCTGGGGGAAGCGGCCTTCAATATGCTGATGGATCGTATCGTCAACAAGCGTGAAGAGTCGCAATCTATTGAGGTTCACCCGCGGCTGGTAGAGCGTCGCTCCGTCGTAGACGGCCCGTTCGTCGATTATCGTCGCTAATCGCCCGTGCGGCGCCGGTTACTCCGGCGCCCGCAGCCACTCCCGGTTCAACGTTTCGCTGTCCCCCAGATAATCCAACAGCCACGACAGCGCCGGTGACGTGTCGCTCTGCTGCCAGGTCAGGCAGCACGCGGCGTCCGGGAACGGGTTTTCCAGCGCCAGCGCGGTCCATTCACCGCGGTCAATCCAGGGGCGGGCAAAATGGCTCGGCACCATTCCTACGCACAATCCCGCCGAGAGGCAGGTAGCTGATGACTCCCAGTCCGGCACCACCACCCTTTTCTGGTTGTCCAGTAGCCAGGTCGTGCGTTTCGGTAACGAACGGGAAGTGTCCTCCCGGACCAGCGACGGCCAGTTGCGCAACACATCATCGCTCAGTGGCCCGTTCATCTGCGCCAGCGGGTGATGGCTGGCCACTACGCAATGCCAGCTCAGCATCCCCATATCGCGAAAGGCGTAGCGCCCCCCGACCGGAATCGAACGCGTTGCCCCGATAGCCAGTTCCACGCGCCCGTCGGCCAGCGCGTCCCAGACGCCGTTGAAGACCTCCTGAAAAACAATCAGCTCGACATCGGGAAAGTGACGATAAAAATCGACAATCATCTGACGCATACGGGCCGGTTTAACAATGTCGTCTACGGCTATCGACAGCTGGCCGCGCCAGCCGTTGGCTATCTGCTGACACTGCTGGCGAGTGATCTGCATTTTTTTGATAACAGATCGTCCTTCCTGTAAAAACCAGAGCCCGGCGGGGGTCAATTCGACATCGCGATGGCGGCGTTCAAAAAGCGGTACTGCCAGCCACTCCTCCAGCTGACGTACGGTATAACTGACCGCCGAAGGTACGCGGTGCAGCTCCTGAGCCGCTGCGCTAAAGCTGCCGTTGCGGGCGACAGCATCAACAACTTCGAGTGAGTATTCGGACCACATATTCTGCCTGCAAAAATTTTGAATGCATGTAGCAAATATTAGCGTTTCACAAGCCAGAATGCACTCCCTACACTCTGCGGCATCATACCTGCACCTATAAGAGAATGTTATGCAACAACCCGGGAAAGGATTTTTAGTGTGGCTGGCGGGACTCAGCGTGCTGGGTTTCCTCGCCACCGACATGTATCTGCCGGCCTTTTCGGCCATCCAGCAAGATCTCAATACGTCTGCGGCGTCGGTCAGCGCCAGTCTGAGCCTGTTCCTCGCCGGCTTCGCCATCGGACAGCTGTTCTGGGGCCCGCTCTCGGACCGCTACGGACGTAAACCGATTCTGCTGACCGGGCTGGCGATCTTCGCTATCAGCTGTCTGGGAATGCTGTGGGTGCGGGATGCCACCCTGATGCTGGTGCTGCGCTTTATTCAGGCGATCGGCGTCTGCGCGGCGGCGGTGACCTGGCAGGCGATGGTCACGGATTATTATCCAGCCCAGCGCACTAACCGTATTTTCGCCACCATCATGCCGCTGGTGGGTCTATCGCCGGCTCTGGCGCCGTTGCTCGGCAGCTGGCTGCTTGCCCATCTGGAATGGCAGGCCATTTTTGCCACCCTGTTTGCCATCGCCCTGCTGCTGATGGTACCCGCCCTACGCCTGAAGCCGGTCGTCAGGCCGCAGGGTGATGTCCGCGAGAAGCTGACCTTTATGACGCTGCTGCGTTCGCGCGAATACAGCGGCAACGTGCTGATTTACGCCGCCTGCTCTGCCAGCTTTTTTGCCTGGTTGACCGGGTCGCCGTTTATTCTCCATGAGATGGGCTACAGCCCGACCGCTATTGGTCTTAGCTATGTTCCGCAGACAATCGCCTTTTTAGTCGGTGGCTATGGATGCCGCGCGGCGCTGCAGAAATGGCAGGGCCAACAGCTGCTGCCCTGGCTGCTGGTGATTTTCGCCGTCAGCGTGGCTGTAACCTGGATGGTTGGTCGGGTTGAAGATGTCTCAATCATTGCGGTGATGATTCCCTTCTGCGTGATGGCCGTTGTCAATGGCGGGATTTACCCGATTGTTGTCGCCCAGGCGCTGAAGCCGTTCCCGCAGGCGACCGGCCGTGCCGCCGCGCTTCAGAATACGCTGCAGCTTGGTCTGTGCTTCCTGACCAGTCTGCTGGTCTCCGCGCTGATTGCCACACCGCTGCTCACCACCACCAGCGTGATGCTGGTCTCGATCGTGCTGGCCGGGCTGGGTTATTTTATGCAGCGTCACAGCGCCTGCCTGACTACCGAATCGTCGCATGCATAAACGCGTTTCGGCGATGTTAAGGCTCAGTAATTAGCCTGCTAATATATTTTTATTGAAAGCCGGATTTCAGCGGCCTATACTGAACCGGCTTCACATAAATAAAATATTTTTTACGATTAACGGCAGCAGGATGCGTCCCGTTTCACCATGGAAGGCCTTTCGGCAAGGGTTATCGCCCTTCCTCTGTTCTACGTCGGATAGCAGCTTCACGGATATTCCGTGAGATTTCTCACAAAGCCAAAAAAGCGTCTACGCTGTTTTAAGGTTCTGATCACTTGGGCGTGATGGAGAAGCTATGAGTTCATCGTGTATAGAAGAAGTAAGCGTACCAAACGACGACTGGTACCGAATTGCAACCGAATTGCTCGGTCGCGCGGGCATTGAGGTCAATGGCCCCGCCCCCTCCGATCTGCGGATTAACAATCCGCTCTTTTTTAAACGCGTTTTACAGGAAGGCTCGCTGGGGTTAGGCGAAAGCTATATGGACGGCTGGTGGGATTGTGAACGGCTGGATATATTCTTCCATAAAGTACTGCGCGCCGGGCTGGAAAATCAGCTCCCGCATCATCTCAAAGATACGTTGCGCATCGCAGGTGCTCGCCTGTTTAATCTACAAAGTAAAAAGCGCTCCTGGATTGTCGGAAAAGAACATTACGACCTCGGCAACGATCTTTTCAGCCGTATGCTCGACCCCTATATGCAATATTCCTGCGCCTACTGGAAAGAGGCGCAATCGCTGGAAGAGGCGCAGGTGGCAAAATTAGATCTTATTTGTCGCAAGCTGCAGCTGGAACCGGGGATGCGGGTGCTGGACATTGGCTGCGGCTGGGGTGGTCTGGCTTACTATATGGCCAAAAATTATCACGTTAGCGTAGTCGGCGTGACCATTTCTGCCGAGCAGCAAAAAATGGCCCAGCAAAGATGCGAAGGGTTAGACGTCACCATTTTGCTGCAGGACTATCGCGATCTGCATGACCACTTTGATCGCATTGTTTCCGTCGGGATGTTTGAACACGTGGGACCTAAAAATTACGCCACCTATTTTGAAGTGGTGGATCGTAATTTGAAACCTGACGGCCGTTTTTTATTGCACACCATTGGCTCCAAAAAAACGGACCACAGCGTCGATCCGTGGATCAATAAATATATTTTCCCCAACGGTTGTCTGCCTTCGGTTCGTCATATCGCGCAAGCCAGCGAATCCCATTTTGTGATGGAAGACTGGCACAATATCGGCGCCGATTACGATACTACGCTGATGGCTTGGTATGAACGTTTCCTGGCCAGCTGGCCCGATATCGCCGATAACTATTCGGAACGGTTTAAACGTATGTTTAGTTATTATCTGAACGCCTGCGCGGGGGCTTTTCGCGCGCGCGATATTCAGCTCTGGCAGGTGGTCTTTTCTCGCGGTGTTGAAAACGGCCTTCGCGTCGCCCGCTAAAAATATCCCCCGTTAAAACGGGGGATATTCTTTTCTTTTATGCTTCATCCGGCGGCGGCGCCCGATCATTCATCGCTCAGGTGTTGTGCCGCTTCTTTGGCCGCCAGCACACGTTCCACGGTATCCACTACCGCCTGCGTTTGCGGGTCGATCTCAATATTCACCCGATCGCCGAGTTTTTTAATGCCAAGCGTGGTGCGCTGCAGCGTTTCCGGGATCAAATGCACGCAAAAACGCGTCGGGGTCACTTCTCCGACCGTCAGGCTGATCCCGTCAACGCCGATGAATCCTTTATAGAGGATATATTTCATCAGCGTCGGGTCCTGAACCTTAAACCAGATCTGGCGGTTATTTTCCGAGGTCAGGATCTTGACGATTTCCGCCGTGGTCATAATATGACCGGACATCAGATGACCGCCGATCTCATCGCTGAATTTTGCCGCTCGTTCCACGTTCACCACGTACCCCACCTCTACCGCGCCGAGGTTGGTAATACGCAGCGTCTCTTTCATCAGGTCAAAACTAATACGCGGACCGTCAATTTCGGTGACTGTCAGGCAGCAACCATTGTGCGCCACCGATGCCCCGGTCTCGATGCCGGCAAGCATATGCTCAGGCAGCTCCACCACATGGGTGCGAAAATTGGGTTTTTCATCGATGGACACCACTTTAGCGGTCCCCTGCACAATGCCAGTAAACATGCTTTACTCCTGTAGACTTTCGTGACGGTATCATTACCGTTATACCTGTCGGGAACAATACCAGTTGGCAAAACAGGTTGCCAGCGCGCATCGTGCCCTACCATTTTTTCACTGGCTTAATGGCGCATCATCGCTACAATAGACTGGAAAACCCCTCAGCTCTTTCTTCTTGCTGCCAATTACGGCGGCTTTTTTAGTCTCAAAATAACAACAATATAAAGGTGTTCACGTGCAGAAGTATTTTATTGAAGCGCGTCAGTTATTAGCCCTGGCCATTCCTGTGATCCTGGCTCAGGTCGCCCAGACCTCTATGGGCTTTGTCGATACCGTGATGGCGGGTGGCTATAGCGCCACCGATATGGCTGCCGTCGCGATTGGGACCTCTATCTGGCTCCCCGCAATTCTCTTTGGCCACGGTCTGCTGCTGGCGCTGACGCCGGTTATCGCCCAGCTAAACGGCTCCGGCCGCCGCGACCGCATTGCCCATCAGGTTCGTCAGGGGTTCTGGCTGGCGGGATTCGTTTCGCTGCTGGTTATGGTCGTGCTGTGGAACGCCGGGTACATCATCAGCTCGATGCACAATATCGACCCGGCCCTCGCTGAAAAAGCGGTAGGCTACCTGCGCGCGCTGCTGTGGGGCCCCCCCGGCTACCTCTTCTTCCAGGTCGCTCGTAACCAGTGCGAAGGCCTGGCGAAAACCAAACCGGGGATGGTGATGGGATTTATCGGCCTGCTGGTCAATATTCCCGTTAACTATATCTTTATCTACGGCCACTTTGGCATGCCTGAGCTGGGCGGCATCGGCTGCGGCGTGGCGACGGCATCCGTTTACTGGGTGATGTTCTTCTGCATGATCTCCTGGGTACGTCGCGCCCGTTCTATGCGCGATATCCGTAGCGATGAAGGCTTCAGCGGACCGGACTTGAACGTGCTTAAACGCCTGGTGCAGCTGGGACTGCCGATTGCGCTGGCGCTGTTTTTCGAAGTCACTCTGTTTGCGGTCGTTGCGCTGCTGGTTTCTCCATTGGGCATTGTGGACGTCGCGGGCCATCAGATAGCCCTGAACTTCAGTTCGCTGATGTTCGTTTTACCCCTTTCGCTGGCGGCAGCGGTCACCATCCGCGTCGGCTTCCGTCTTGGGCAGGGTTCCACCCTCGATGCGCAGGTTTCTGCCAGAACCGGGGTTGGCGTTGGCGTCTGCATGGCCGTGATCACGGCGATTTTCACCATCCTGATGCGTAAGCAGATTGCGCTGCTGTATAACGACAATCCGGAGGTGGTCCTGCTGGCTTCCCAGCTGATGCTGCTGGCCGCGATATATCAGATCTCCGACTCCGTCCAGGTGATTGGTAGCGGGATTCTACGCGGCTATAAAGATACGCGTTCGATCTTCTTTATTACGTTTACCGCGTACTGGGTGCTGGGACTGCCGAGCGGCTACCTGCTGGCCTTAACAGATACGCTGGTTCCGCGTATGGGTCCCGCGGGTTTCTGGTGCGGATTTATTATCGGGCTCACCTCGGCAGCGGTGATGATGATGCTGCGCATGCGTTTCCTGCAGCGTCAGCCGTCCAGCGTGATTTTGCAACGCGCGGCGCGCTAACGCCCAGCGGCATCCTGTTCCCGGGGTGCCGCTTCTCACCGTCGTACGGATTCAGCGCGGGCCCAGCGCAGCTCTTAATGCGTCAACAAAGCATTTAATTTTCGTCGTCCGCCGACGTCCGGCCGGTACCAGAATATGCATGGGCCGCGCCGGTCCTGAGAATCCGGCTAAAACCTGTACCAGGCTCCCCCGCTCCACTTCGGTTTTCAACACATCTTCCGGCCCGAGGGTAATACCGTGCCCAGCGATAGCCGCATTCATCAGCGCCTTCCAGTCATTCGCGCGAAACCGCCCGGAGGGTTTGACCTCGAACATCTCCCCCTGTTTCTCAAATCGCCACCGGCAGGCGCTGCCCGCCGACCAATGTCCATAAACCAGACACGCATGATGTTGAAGATCGGTCGGCGTCTGCGGTTCGCCGTGACGCAAAATATAGTCCGGTGACGCGCAGGCAATCAGCCGGTATGGCAGCAGAGGCCACGCCACCATCGAGCTGTCGGCCAGCTCACCGATGCGCACGATCACCTCAAACTCCTCTTCAATCGGGTCGACAATGCGGTCGCTCAACGTCAGTTCAACCTGAACGTCAGGATAGCGGGCAAGATAGTCGGTAATAAAGGCCGCGAGCGCATGCGATCCAAATGTGACCGGCGCATTCACCCGGATGATGCCTGAAGGTGTCGCTTTCATCTCCTGTGCCACCGCGTCCGCCTCAGCGATCTCCGCCAGTACCACGCGGCAGCGTTCATAATAGCTACGCCCGATATCGGTGAGCGTCTGTCGCCGCGTGGTGCGGGCGATTAATGAAGTGCCGAGGTGTGCTTCAAGCGCCGCCACGTGTCGGGCGACCATCTGCGGCGAAAGTCGCAGCTGTCCGGCAGCGGCGGCAAACGACCCCGTTTCAGCCGCCTTCACGAAAACCCTGATACTGGTGAGCTGGTCCATGATTCACTCATTTGAGTTGTTTATCATTCCACTATCTTACGATTTATCTTCTACGGAGATGGAATTAAATTTATCAACACTCTCAGATCATTCGTAAGGAGTTGAAAATGAAGATTGGCATTATCGGCGCCGGATTCGTTGGCCGGTCTGTCGCGAAGCTGGCGCTTGCCGCCGGTCACGACGTTATGTTGAGTAACTCACGAGGGCCCCAGACGCTTTTCAGCCTGGGGCCGATGATTGGCTGTCAGGTCGGCAGCGCAGAGGAAGCTGCCGAATTTGGCGAGGTGGTGGTCATTGCCGTGCCGCTCAGCGCCATCCATTCGCTGCCGGTCAGCGGAATTCAGGATAAACATGTCATTGATGCAGTGAATTACTATCCCGAGCGTGACGGCCCGATCGAGGCGCTGGAGTCAGGAGAAACCACCACCAGCGAATTGCTCGCCCAAATCCTGCCTGCCGCTACCGTCACCAAAGCGTTTAACGCGATTCCCATGACCCAGCTGGAAAGCGATGGACTGCCCGCGGGCGCGGAAAATCGTCGGGCGCTGCCGTTGGCAGGCGATAGTGAAAAAGGAAAAGCGATCGCCGCCGCGCTGTACGAGGCATTTGGCTTTGACACCGTAGACGCCGGACCACTGTCCGAAGGATGGCGTTTTGAACGCGGCCAGCCTGCCTATTGCGTACGAATGACCCGCCCGACGCTGCTCACGACGCTGTCCGATACACCGCGTCGCTAACCCCCCCTCCGCTGACGCTGAATCCGTTAGCGGAGCATCCTGCTTTTCGCCCGCTCTATGCGTTGTACATTCCGTTACTCGCCGATACCAAACACTCACTGAAGCCAGAAAAAGAAAAACTTATAGTGATTTCAACAGCCCCGCAGTGGGGTTCACTGAAGAAATAATTTCGAGGATATCAGAATGAAAAAAGTATTAGCTCTGGTCGTTGCCGCTGCTATGGGTCTGTCTTCTGCTGCTTTCGCTGCTGACGCAGTAAGCACCACTCAGGCTCCGGCTGCTGCAACTCACAGCACCACTGCCAAAACCACTCATCATAAAAAACATCACAAAGCCGCTGCCAAACCGGCCGCTGAGCAGAAAGCTCAGGCCGCGAGAAAACACCACAAAGCCGCCGCCAAACCGGCCGCCGAACAGAAAGCTCAGGCCGCGAAAAAACATCACAAAGCCGCCGCCAAACCGGCCGCTGAACAGAAAGCCCAGGCCGCGAAAAAACACCACAAAGCAGCAACCAAACCAGTAGCCCAGAAAGCCCAGGCCGCTAAAAAACACCACAAAGCGGCGGCTAAACCGGTAGCCCAGAAAGCTCAGGCGGCAAAAAAACATCACAAAACCACTAAGCATCAGGCCGCTAAACCGGCTGCCCAACCGGCTGCTTAATTTTTCCGCTAAGTTGAGTTAATCATAAACCGGCGCTGTTTCAGCGCCGGTTTTATTTCAGGAGGCCACTATGCTGCAGCGCTATCGTTTTGAGCTTATTCTGATCCTGTTAGTCCTCTGCGCACTTTTTACCCTTCGCCTTATTTTCAGGTAACCTCTCTTTTCCGGCCCCCGCGTCTGCGACGCCTCTTGCACCATTCGCCTGACGAATCACTCATTCTCTCCCGACAGCGTCGCCAGGCCTTACTTCGCGCCGCGTCAGGCACGACGCCGCAGCGAGACCAGGGCAACTGGATAAGAAATATCCTTTAGCATCAGTAAAATATGAGCAATATGCGTAAAACTTCCGCAATCGCGTGAGATCTGAAAGAAAAGTGACGTTTGCCTCTTGCCACAACCCCATCCGATCGCTAATATGCGTCCCCGTTGTCACCACAACATTGCGTTCATAGCTCAGTTGGTTAGAGCACCACCTTGACATGGTGGGGGTCGTTGGTTCGAGTCCAATTGAACGCACCATAATGCGTTTATAGCTCAGTTGGTTAGAGCACCACCTTGACATGGTGGGGGTCGTTGGTTCGAGTCCAATTAAACGCACCATAATGCGTCCGTAGCTCAGTTGGTTAGAGCACCACCTTGACATGGTGGGGGTCGGTGGTTCGAGTCCACTCGGACGCACCATTCTTTATTCCGCAGACATCAGCAGCCGTCTGTAGGTTATCGAACGGTGCGAATTTCGCACATTTCTCGCTGTAACACGCTCATCTCTCCTTTGCGGTTATCCAGGCCATTCCTGAAACAGGACTGGGGCCAGTTTATCCTCTCAGCAGCCCCCCTTGACGAAATATTCCCGTACGCACGCCGTCTCTGTGGCGTTATTGCATATTGCACAGAGCGATGAAGAGCCGGCTTTTACCGGGTCTCTTGCGTTGACTTATGCGGCAACCCAGGGCGCAAACGGGTCGGAGTAGTGACGCCATTCGCCCGGCCCCTCCGCCATTTCTTCGTCCGTAAGCAGAGCCGAACCCAGCCTGGCGCCTGAGCGGCAGTGCACGTCAGATTCAGCCTGTCCCGCATACGCTTCATTTTCTAAGCTGCCTGTGCAGCAGTACATTGAGACACAACCATCCCAACCATTTGTTTTATATTAAAAATGCTCAAAAAACACTCTCCCCTCTTTTAGCCTTACCATTACTCTCAATAACAATCAGTAAGTTACAACAGGAGAAAATAAAGGGGTCTAATCGGTTTGCAGTAAAAAGCACCTGATCATACCTATGGGTACTGTGTGGGTTACCAACGAACCGGGTCACGGAGCTCATTTAGCTGCAGAACAGAGGATTGCCCGTCAGAGTTCTGGATAATATTCACGAGTGGGCAGAATACCGACAACCGACTCCCGAGAACGGGCGTCGGTTGTCGATCTCAAAACCACGGCACCGTTGCCGTCGAACTTAACCCATAATTTGAAAACTCACCACCAACAGGAAAGGCAAGAATATCGCCATGGCGGATAAACAAACGGAACGATTGCCCGTTAGAAAGACTGCGCAAATTAATCCACGGCAAATCCGTCTGCTCTTGTTGTATAGTCAGTAACCTTTGCTGCGCTTCCTCCTCCGTCAACCAACCCTTTCTCACCGAACGCCGCAATAGTCGTGAAGGGCTGCTTTTTACCTGTATTCGACTCACACAACGCCAGCCTTTGACTTCAGGCACGGGTATCACCTCCGTACACTGGCAGTAATCGCCTAGTCCTTTGCGCCATGCTAGCGATTCCAGTTCGCACAACGCCTTTGCACCTCCATGCAAACGCAGGCTTGCGCCCGGTTTGACATCGTGTAAAGGGAAGCTCACGCCAATATCGCCCTTGCCTCTTTCCGCCAGAGCGCGATGCAGTTTAGCGAACAACGCCGCCATCAACATCTGTTCACCAAATTCAGGATCGGGAAGAATGCAGATCTCCAGATAGTGATCCATAACGGTTCCTTATTCGCTCTTCTCGCCAAATACTCCGCCGCGAATCAGTATCGCCATCACGTAGTGCTGTTGATCCACATCCGGTTGCTGGCCTTTCGTTACCCAGTTATCCAGCAGGGTATAAAAATCCATCTTATCTCCTGGCTGCCGGCACGCGATGCCACGACTGGTCACCGAGCCGTAAGGTTCGACGGCGATCGCCCCGAGTTCATCTGCCAGAGGATGCCAGGTGTCAATAGTGCGCAGCGCATTACCAATTTTCTGTGAGTGCATTCCCGCTACATTATCAACCTGGTACAACAGACGACTCTTGCTGCTGTTGCTGTCCAGCACCAGCTCCTGAGAAGGGAAAACTTCCTGTCCTGAGCCTAACAACACCTGTGCCTCGACCTCCAGCAAGACAAAACTATCGCCCCGTAGCCCTTTTTCAATCTCCTGTGCCAACGAACGCAATTCTGAATCCTGATCCCTGGCCGTAAAGTCACGCAATGCGTAGCTGTATGCTTCAAAGACCCAAGACTGGCTACCCTTGACCTTAACAGTGATTTTTTCCGCGCCAACGCGGTTACGCCACAAAAAACGCCCATTTGCCAGATTAGTCGCATACCGCCAGGCCAGTTCCGCAAAACCATGCTCACTTATATAGCCATCGATGACTTTCTGTAACGCATCCTGATATGTGCGATCGTTACATACTGACGGCATGGAGAGGTTTCCCAGCACGCGCAGGGTGAACCTCACCTGTAACGTATCGGCATCGGTCGGGAGAGCGGCAACATCCACAAGTTGCAGGTTGGCTTTCTGAATTTCGGTATTCAGCTTTGCCTGATCGCTGGTAATCGTGTTTTTCAGGCGATTAGAAATCGTACCACGTACAGCCTTCTCCTGAATACGGATCGGTTGCCAGTCGCTTCCCTGCCATCTTCCGGAATACATCACTGCGTCGGAGGTTGCCAGTTTGCGTTCAAATGCCAGTACAGAAGCCGTTTTTACGACAGTTGGAGTCTTTGCCATGTGTTAATCCTTTTATTTATGTTACCCGACCACCAGTGGTGCACCCGCGCCCCGGCAGTAATAACCGGTGTCAGTAGTGTGATAGCGCCAGAAGATCTCTTCCAACGAATGAATCCGCTGCAATCCGCACCATTCTCCAATACCGTAGACCGCCTCAGTGAAAGCGAAGGGGGTCCGCTCATCGCGTGCGTTCGCCACAACACCGGGCGCATACAGCTCAGATACACGCTGATATCCGGTCATCAATGGAACCAGATACCCGGGGCGAGCACCGGGGACGCGATGCCATGTAGCAGGGTCGCCTTCGTGTATCTCGCCTTCCTCCGGACTTTCCGCCTGTATTTTCAGCGAGGCAAAATCGAGCCAGGCATCCAACAATGTGGCCCGCGGGTTCTCTGCCAGAAGCGTCTGGTGGTGTTCACCCAGCCAGGCACTACGGTCACGCAGCACAAAACCTGGCATCAACCGCCACTGTACGCGACTCATATCTCTTCCTGAGGCCGGCATATCCAGTACAGAAATATCCTCAATACTGATAATGCTTCCGCCAGCCAGCCTGAGAGTCGGGTAAAGTTCCAACAGATAATCTGCCAGATCCTGTTGACCATATTCTCCGTATGGAATTTCACCGTGACACTCAAGAAGTAGCGACACCGTCAGATGCATCCGCCCTTCTTCGTTAAAAGAAGCCGTTTTACCTTCTCGGGTCAGTGGATTACGGGTCAGCGCAAACTGATAGTCGCGGCCGGATGTATGCGCATGAATTTGATGTCCATGGCATACCACCGCGCAACCATCAAGCCGGAGCTCATGGGTTTGAGTCAGCATACGTGACAGGGCGTGGGTAAAACCGAGAAAATGGGTTATTGCCGGAAAGCCCCAGGTGATGCCCGCAATCGCATTGGCATTCTCCACCCGAATGCGTCGAAGAAAGATCAGCGAACTCATCTCAGTGCCTCCCGTATGATTTTCTCAAGCTCACGTAGATTAGTTCGTAGCCGTTCACGCGTTTCCCATTCCCGTTTCTCGGCAGCGCCGACTTCCGGTAACGCTTTACGTAGACGTGCGTTTAGCCACAATGCAAAATCCTCCACCACATGGTCCTGCCAGTCTCCTTTATCACGTTCAAGCCGAAATATTTCATCGGTTTTTGTCCGCCAGGGATCGAGCCACAATTGTTGATGCCCTTTCAGGTCCGGGCACTGTAGCGTCCAGTGCTGCCATTCCTGGCACTGCAGGTCTGCTGCAACAACAAACAAAAGGTCAATGAGCGTATCAATATACTCATCTCGTGCCTGTCGAATTCGGTGGTTACTGTAATCCCCCGATCTTGTTAGCAGGGATACCAGTAGCTGAATAGTCCCGTCCGCTCGCCGGTCAAACTGACTTCCAGGAGTAAAAATAGATCGCAAATTGACCGGTGGTTTATCAACGCGCCTCCACTGTGGTGGCTGCGCGGAAAACAGCCAGACGCGCCCACCGCGCACGCTGTTCAGCCAGGAGATATTCTGCGGTTTGGTACCGCCGAAGTGCATTTCTGCCGAATACGGAAACAGTACCAGCGGACGCGGATGCCATGTTTTCTCACGTCGAGCCTTCCAGATAGCTTTAACATCATCACCAAAGCGTAACGCAACCATTTTCTGGTGCAGAGCGTGCACAAGCGAAGTTGCAAACAGCGGACTCAATAAATGATAGCCATCCTTTACCGGGAAATAGCTTTGTTTCGCCAGCTTGTGCGAAGTCGGTTCACCGGTGTTCAGTGCGCAGGAAAAACCGCTAATCCACTCATCCAGTTGTGCAGCATCATCGGTAAAGGCGGCAAACGCTCTGTGGTCATTGCGATTCATACACGCCAGCAGCGAATCGCCGTCCACACAGGTTTGCAGCAGTTTAGCCACATCAAGCACAGCCGCATTTCCTACCGCATCAGTCTCCAGTATCGGCAATGCAGCGCTGTTGAGATACCCTTCGTTCACTACGGTTTCGCTGTAAATACTGCTACTTTTCGAATCTCCGTGGGTAAATTTTGCCGCATGAGTCACGAGGCTGATTTGCCCGGCTCGCTTCGCCGCAGCTGTAAGCCATGTTTTTGGCTCATAGCTGAGCTCAAGTTCGTGGCGCTCCGCCACCAGAGAGGTGCTATCCTCACCGCTGCTCTTCGCGGCCTTTTTATCAAACGCTTCCAGCTTCGTTTGCCGTCGGCCGGCAATGTAGTCAGCGATAAAAGCGGTTAGTGCTTCTACAGACATATCAGCTCCTGGCACTTTATTAATATTCTCTGAACACACCCAGCACCGGGTGATATCGCCATTTTTCTATTGAGTCCCCCTTTTCTCCAACCCTTAACGTGATCTCTCCGTAACGCCGTGACACGCTGGAAAGCTCCATCTGACACGTTTCCGCCAGTTCCAGCAGTACTTCCCGGTAATCTATTCCAAACCACGGCTGTACGCCTTCAGCCATCACAAACTCATGGAGTTCGAACCGCTCAGAAGGTTTGAGCACGCCGTCTTCCTGCATCAGACAAAACCCAGGTTCATCGTCATCCTCTTTCATTGTCAGAAAAAAAGATTCCTGTGGAGATGAACGTCGAAACGGGGTGCGCTGCTGCATTTCACCATTCCAGGTTATCGGTAGACGCCACCACAGAGCGGCAATCACAGCGGATGCATCTCTCTCCTCCAGCAAAGCGGTACGCAGCCGGGAATGTTCCAACGCGGCGAGAGCATTATCAGGTAATTGCTCCATAATGCGTGGGACTGCATTAATGGCGCGGTAAGTCGCTTCGGGCAGCAGTTCACGTAAGTCGTGCTCGCGAAGCAGATAGTGTTCTGCTTCAAAACCTGGCTGACAATACGCTACCTTTTGGCCAAGAAGCGCACGTAGATTACGGTTCAGGATGACCAGATTTTCACTTGTCGGAACTTGCTGACGATGACGCTGAATTCGTCCTGCAAACTGGATCAATGAACGCATAGAACTGGGTTCGATAATTCCCCAGTCGGCATCAAAATCCCGACCAACCTCAATTACCGGGCTGGCTATAACAACAAAAAGGTGATGTTGACTGGGTGATGCCAGCGCCTGTTTAACCTCAGGTAAGTGCCAAATTGCCTGTGAGTCATGGCGAGTAAATGCACGGTCCAGGCGATTTTCGATGTTTGAACGCACAGCCAGCGGATGTTGACTGTGATAAATGCAATAGTGAATAGCGTAGTTTTGCGGAGCAGGGATTGCCATCAATGCCTGTGCGCTGGCAACCAAGGGATTAATATTTGCAAGTCTTATCAGACCAAATGATATCGTCTTCCCGTTTTGATGGAGTGTATGATGCTTCTGATGCAATTCCAGCATCTGCTGATATAACGTCCCGGCGACCGCTGTAACTACAGACTTGCGCGTCGCCGCTGCTGGCTCGACTACCGCGAGTTTCCCCAACCTTAACCGTGGCTGCTGCGGTAAATGCGCGACGCGTCGAACCACAAACTGCGAATGTGCGTGGCGAAAAAGAGCGTCATCCGTGACCTCATGAGACTGCGCGCCATACTCATCAAACCAGGCACAGCAGATCTTCACTTGTTTGCCTGCAATGCCGCATGCCGACTGATACGCCTCCCGTCCTTTTCGGTAAGCTTCAAACAACGCCTCGACTAATGCGGGCGGCAACGTTGCGGATGAGAGTAATATTCGCGATCCCAGCATCCCAGCCCAGTTAACCAGCCGGCAGAGAGCATGCAGATCGTCGATGTCAAAATCATCAGGTTCATCCAGTACCAGATCGCTGGTCAGCAAACGCAGCATCGCGGGGATCTGCCTGCCCCCGCGCACGCCTTCGGTCGCAGGCATCAGGTGATCAACAGTCGTCACCAGGACCGGCGCGTTGACCAGGCGGTTCAGGGCGGGCTCCGCGGACAACCATTGCTGTGTGATCCCGAACCCTGTACTTCCCTCGTAATGCACATACTGGTGGCTGGAGAAAAATGCCTCGTCACTGACGCTATTATTATCCTGCACATCTCTATTCTGCTCGTAGAGTTCGCGCACGGCAGCTGAACCCGTGACCACGGCCAGCGAGTCTTCATCCAGTCCCAGGCGGGACTGTAACGCCCGCCCGGTCTGCAAGGTTAACGTGCGTAGCCCAAGCGCAACGCTGAAGCGGCAGCCTTCCTGCTCATCGGCTAGCGCATACATAATCCGCGCATTGGCAAACGTCTTACCGCAGCCTGTTGAGGCCATATTGACGCCGAAAAAACCCTGCTCCACGCTGCGCTCGCGTAGGGCGAATGCCACATCCCATGCTCTGTTTTGCCAGCTAAAGCGCGCATCCTTTGCTCGCTCGCGGAACGTTTTATGTCGTGCTATCGCCGGCAGCGTGCGACGCAATCGCGGTAAAGAGCGCCCCAACAGCAAAGCATAATGCGCAACACCGGTATTGTGCTCATCCAGTCTTTGTTTCAGCTGTTTAGTGTTACGATCGCTGTTGGCCCACGCATTATAATGACTATCCTGCCAGATAATTTCAGGAGGTTGTGAGGAATAAAAATGGTCTGCCAACATCAAAGACATACGCGCCAGATGCGCGGTAAACAGGTTGTCTAACTTGCCGTATTGCTGCAATGAGACAACATTTTTAACACGCCGCCCTATCTGTCTGGCTTTCTCGCACCATATGGCGCTTCGCAGCGGTGTACCGTCAGGAAATAGCCAGACATTTTTATAATCACTATCTCCCCAAGGGTGATTCTTGTGGTTCAATGAATTCCAGTCAACATTGAGTTGTCTGTCTATCCAGCCTTCGCAATACTCCAGCTGTGGTGTCGATGACAGCGACTGCGGCAGGCGGTGATGCGAAAGGATTAACCAGGCGACTGTGCGGGCAATTGGCGGTAGTGTGATAAGTGGATTTCGATTGTTAGACTGCTTGTCACGACCAGGATGCTTATCCGGCAGATCGGTGACAAGCCTACCTAATATGCTCTTTTCATCAGAAGATTTCAGATGCTCCAGATCCGCCAGCCACTGTGCATCCGTCCGTTCGCCAATGAATGCCTGGAACAGGCGAACGGAGATCCACTCGTGGCGATAAGGCTGACAAACGTGTTTACTTTTCCCTATCAGAGTTTGCTGAAAACATTTTCCCGCTTTGCCAAAGTCATGGAATAGCCCAGCAATCGCCGCCAGCAAAGCAATACTTTCCGCGCTATGCCAACAATGTTCCGCACCACTATTGAGGACATCAGCCCTCGTGCGGTTGGTTGGCACGCGTCCCTGGGCATTAAAACGACGAAGATTACCGACTATCCATAACAGCTCAGTTTGCCCATTTTTCTTCAACCAGTGGCAGGCAACCGCCGTATTACGCCGCGCCGTTTTACGCAGTAATTTTCGCAGGGTGTTGACACCTTCCAGAGTAATAGTCGTTTGCCAGGCGGCATCACCGGTACGCTCTGCAAACTGATCGATAATTCGGCAGCATTCTTCACGCGCATTTTTGGTACTTCGGGAGATGATTAGCACATTCATTGCACTCCTCCCGCGAGTGATTGCGACGTCTCCTGCAGGGTATTGATCATCACATCCAGCGCATCCGCCTGCTGGAAGGCATTGATACAGCGCTGGCGGAACATCTGCTGGTCTTCGCCCTCCATAGCTGCGACAAACGCCTGCGGCATAACCAGTGCATCCTTAATGAGATCTGCTAGATCAAATACCAGACCACCACGTCGAGTTTTACCATGCATCACCGCCAGACCGTGAGGAATTCCCGTGACCCACGCCGCCACAGCCGCCAGCCCATAAGCCAGATAATTACCCTGATAGAGAAAACGATTTGCCAGGTCTGCCCCACCACCTCGTTTAGCTCGCGTAAAACTCCCGTAGCCGACGGTCTGGCTGACCAGCTTGTAGAGCGATTTGGTGAGCTGCGCCTCCTGCAACATCAACGTGGTATGATCCGGCGCATCTTCCATGGCTTGTCTGGCGCGTTCGAGGATATTTTGTAGCGATACTTTATCTGGTTGAAATGGACTCTCTCGCTGCGCCCGTACGCCCGTCCAGTGGCGGGTAATTTGCTGCAGTCGTATAAACTGAAACCGTTTTGCCGCCTCCAGTCGTTTGTCTCCACTAAACCAGAACGATACCCAGTTTTGCAGATAGGTGGTCGGCCGGTATTCGCTTTGCGGGCTAAGCCATGAGACATCAATATCAACCTCGTTTCCAGAGTACAGCGGTGTACCATCGGTTCCGCAAAACCCAACCATCACTCCGGCACGAGCAAACTCTCGCATAGCCATTTGCGTAACAGAGGTCCCCATACCCAACATTACCGCAGTCGTATTAGCAATGGGGATGTTCCAGTAAAAAGAGTCTTTGCCTTCCTGGGTTACATACTCCACCCGACCTCCGTTCACCTGCACACGGCATTTTTCAAGGTAATAAATATTAGCGCGTTTAGAATGAAGGATAGTTTTTAAATCAGAGGGAGTGATAGTATTTGCAGGCATGGCAAACCCTTTGCACAAAATAGTAATGTAATCTGCATATTGACGAATAACTCCGCACATAAATGTGATTCATGTCAAACGGTTAACCATTTAAATACTAATCCCTCATTAATATTAATCACTTTCTTTGGGAGCTTTCTATATTTAAATTTACTTTAAAAAACCTCCGATGTAGATATAAAATCGTTGGCATTATTATCAGGCAGTCAATTTGCCAGAGGACAGCTACAGTAGCGACATAATGCGACTATTTCTGACATATCATTGAATATTCTGCCCAGGGGTTCTTACCGTCGACTATTCCATGGGCGAAGGAGGAACACATTTGCTAATGCCACATCATTCTGGTCTTCTGCTTGGTGGGCGGATACGATTTTTCGCCAACAATGATTTGCGAACCGGCCAGATACCTCAATACGTTTTTATACACCTCCCGGCAGTCAGTACCAGAACCACTTAATATTCCATAATAGTCGATCCCGAGCAAAGGCGAAAACACCGCGGTATCAGTACACACAACGCCACTTGCGGTTCGCATTCCCTTCGCCCCTGGACTATACCTTAGGCATCTTTATTCCCTGAGGAACAACCCTTATGAGCAAAAAAATTCTGATGCTGGTTGGTGATTATGCCGAAGATTACGAAACCATGGTGCCGTTTCAGGCATTGCAGATGATTGGCCATCAGGTTGACGCGGTTTGCCCGGATAAGAGCAAAGGCGACTATATCATGACGGCGATCCATGATTTTGACGGTGCCCAGACCTATAGCGAGAAACCCGGGCACCGCTTTGTCCTCAACGCCGACTTTGCTGCCGTAAAAGAACAGGATTATGACGCCCTGCTGATCCCCGGTGGACGAGCGCCGGAGTATCTGCGCTTGAATGACGAGGTGCTCAAACTGGTTCAGGCGTTTGACGCGGCGCGTAAACCCATTGCCGCCGTTTGCCACGGCCCGCAGCTTCTGGCCGCCGCCGGAATACTGAAAGGCCGCACCTGTAGCGCCTACCCGGCCTGCGCGCCAGAAGTACGGCTCAGCGGCGGGCATTATGCTGAGATCGGTATCGATCAGGCGCATGTTGACGGCAACCTGGTCACCGCCCCTGCCTGGCCCGCCCATCCGCAATGGCTGGCGAAATTTGCTGAAGTGTTGCAGCAGTAAAAGGCTAATAATACGAAAATAGCGGACCGTCCCGCTGACGGTCCGTGCGAAGGGCTGTGTTCGTCCGTATCCGATTTCTCAGTTTGCATTCCATATGTGAATGAACGGTTTATTTTAGAATACGCTAGTTAATGCAACACAGACTGCCTGTACGGCAGTGCACAACGTCAAAACCGCGGCTCCCGGAACTCAACGCTTCTAAGCTGCCTGTACGGCAGTGCACGTTGTTCCCGCCTTGCCCTTATCCGGGCAATCTTTCTAAGCCGCCTGTACGGCAGTGCACGTCTATCCACCAGCACGTCAACGCGCTTTCCTTTTCTAAGCTGCCTGTACGGCAGTGCACGCTGCAGCGGCTTTCATTCGCGCTTATATGGATTTCTAAGCTGCCTGTACGGCAGTGCACGGACCATGAGGGAAAACTATTATTATGGTCAGTTTCTAAGCTGCCTGTACGGCAGTGCACAGCGTTCTGTTCGCCAGTTGTTGTACCTGAAGGTTTCTAAGCTGCCTGTACGGCAGTGCACAATGGTATCAGGCAGATCGCCAGGGGCCTGAGTTTTCTAAGCTGCCTGTACGGCAGTGCACATAAGGGGCATCATAATTTTCGGTATCCTGCACTTTCTAAGCTGCCTGTACGGCAGTGCACCAGCGGCCAGACGCCGACCGCTACTCTCTGCATTTCTAAGCTGCCTGTACGGCAGTGCACCTGATCGCGCTGTGTGAAATCTGGCTCAGTTCTTTCTAAGCTGCCTGTACGGCAGTGCACATAAGGGGCATCATAATTTTCGGTATCCTGCACTTTCTAAGCTGCCTGTACGGCAGTGCACCAGCGGCCAGACGCCGACCGCTACTCTCTGCATTTCTAAGCTGCCTGTACGGCAGTGCACCTGATCGCGCTGTGTGAAATCTGGCTCAGTTCTTTCTAAGCTGCCTGTACGGCAGTGCACGAGCGTAACCCGATGCCCTTGGGTCACCCGAATTTCTAAGCTGCCTGTACGGCAGTGCACACTATCTCAAGCCTGTTGCCGGTGGTCTGTATTTTCTAAACTGCCTGTACGGCAGTGCACTTCGTGATCGGGGGCGATGGCCTACGTTTGTTTTTCTAAGCTGCCTGTACGGCAGTGCACCAAAAAAGACACACTGGGGAGTGCCTTCATCATTTCTAAGCTGCCTGTACGGCAGTGCACATGTACTGGCAGGCGCTACGTGGTCGGCTACTTTTCTAAGCTGCCTGTACGGCAGTGCACATTATCGGTGGCGCACCTGCTACTGTTCTGCATTTCTAAGCTGCCTGTACGGCAGTGCACGCCATCAGCCATCGTTAGCCCCCTCTGAACATTTTCTAAGCTGCCTGTACGGCAGTGCACCTGCACCGGGCCGTGCTCGTTGACGCCCTTGCTTTCTAAGCTGCCTGTACGGCAGTGCACGGTGGTACCTCCAGCGGCAGCGGACTTGATATTTTCTAAGCTGCCTGTACGGCAGTGCACCATATCGAACCAGCACAGTATCTCCCTGCTGCTTTCTAAGCTGCCTGTACGGCAGTGCACACCGATATAACGGCAATCGGCAACGGCTCTCCTTTCTAAGCTGCCTGTACGGCAGTGCACGTGGCATTGGTCGAGCGTCCCAGGTTCTCATCTTTCTAAGCTGCCTGTACGGCAGTGCACCCTGGTATTGTATTTTTTCCGGTAGCTATCGATTTCTAAGCTGCCTGTACGGCAGTGCACAGCGCCTACATCAGCACATACAGCGACTGGAATTTCTAAGCTGCCTGTACGGCAGTGCACGACAGTGCTTGCGTGGCCAGCTCAACCACGCGTTTCTAAGCTGCCTGTACGGCAGTGCACCGGTACAAAGCAAAGGCAGCAGATGAACAATATTTCTAAGCTGCCTGTACGGCAGTGCACGTTTCCCGTGACATTCCACATCACCGGGGACTTTTCTAAGCTGCCTGTACGGCAGTGCACTGGAGCAAACCCTAACTTCATCGCCACGCAAATTTTCTAAGCTGCCTGTACGGCAGTGCACAAAGAGCATGAAACACGCTCATGACGATATCATTTCTAAGCTGCCTGTACGGCAGTGCACAACCATGCAGCCTTCCATCCGAGAGGCTCCCATTTCTAAGCTGCCTGTACGGCAGTGCACTGAGATAATATCAACTCACTTCTTTGTTTTATATATAAAATCCCTCAAATTTATTCCTTTCACCCTTTTTTTAACGCCAAAAAATACTTAATAAAAATCAATGAATTAAAAAACAAACAAATAAAAGGAGTTGGGCCGCCAGCCACAAAACCGCAATCAACTCATGACCTGCCCGGCGATTATATTTTCAACAACCCGACAAATGACTATAATAAAGCATGACAAATGTCCTTATTCAGGAGGGAAGATGAAAACCTGGGTTCCTGCAGAGCAACCTGCCGATAATGCGCTGTGGCGCTATGCCGGGCTACCGGCAAATCGCGGTATGCAGTTGATTGAGCTGCTGAGTATGGGATTACCGGTCAGCATTCTGGATAATATTCATGAGTGGACGGAAATGTCGAAAACCGACATTCTGCGCATCACCGGGATTAATGAGCGCAACGTTGCCCGGCGCAAGAGCGCGGGCGGCACGTTGACGCCAGGCGAAAGCGAACGTGTGGCGCGTTTTGTCAGGGTCCTGGATACCGCCGTCGACTATTTTGGCAGCAAGCAGGATGCCTACGACTGGCTGCAGTCGCCGGTCAGAGGACTGGGCAATGTCGCCCCCATCGATCTGATTGCTACCGAGAGCGGCGCGCTGGAAGTAACAGACCTGATTGGTCGCCTGGAACACGGCGTCTTTGCATGATTTTCTATCGTCTGGTTACCGGCCGTTACGCCAGCGAAGCCTGGACGGGAAGCGGGGCCAACCAGTACGGCGGGCGCTGGAATCACCAGGGACACCCGGCGGTCTATGTGTCCACTTCCATTGCCCTGGCGTCACTGGAGATCCTGGTTCACGTCAAAAATGAGGCAATCCTCAACCAGTATCAGCTGTATAGTATCGAGATACCGGACAGTGAAGTGGAATCCCTCGATAAACAGTGGTTACCGGATAACTGGCAAGAAAATCCGATGCCCGTTTCCACAATGGATCTGGGCACCGGCTGGCTACAGTCGGGCAGCGGTCTGGCGCTGATGCTTCCCTCCTGCATTATTCCCTATGAAAACAACGCCATTTTAAACCCGCTGCATCCCGCGTTCAGCGAGGCCCTGGCCTCCGTGCGTCAGTATCCCTTTACCTTTGATCCCCGCCTCGCACGCTCCACGCCCCTCTGAAGCCCTGGCAGCAATACCTTGCCATCAAGACTGAGGGAGGAGAAAACCCTTCGCCGCGCCTTGCCAGTTCGTGGTGATGGTTAAACCGTCGGCACGGTTCCACCATCAATGAGGTATTCTGCCCCGGTTATCGATGCCGCCCGGTCGGAGGCTAAAAACGCAATCAGATTGGCCACCTCTTCGGGTTGCGCCGGACGACCGAGTGGAATTCCGCCTAATGAGTCCATGATGATTTGTTTCCCTCGCGCATACTCAACCCCCTGCTGCTGCGCGAGCCGCTGCGCAAATCTGACCGCCGCCTCGGTTTCAATCCAGCCGGGGGCCACGCTCAGAACACGAACGCCCCTGGGGGAAACCTCTTTCGACAGGCTTTTACTGTAGGTGGAGAGCGCGGCTTTTGCCGCGGCGTAGGCCGTGGTTGACTCCGGCAGCGGCATCCTTCTTTGGATTGAAGAGACGTGGATAATCACCCCCTTCCCGCTGTTGAGCATGAGGGGAAGCAGTAGACGATCCAGCCTGAGGGCAGGGAAAAGGTTGAGATCCAGCTCCTGCTGCCACAGCTCATCGCTCAGCGCGGCAAACCCGCCTGCCGGGGAGGAAGAACCGCCCAGCATATGAACGATAATATCAACGCCGCCCAGCTGCTCCTGTACCTCCGCGGCCAGCAGAGCGCACCCGCTCGCCGTGGCGAGATCCGCCGTCACAAAGAGCGCATCAACAGGAGCGTCCGGCGGATGGCGAGCGCAGGTTAACACTCGCGCCCCCAGCTGGCGAAACAGCGCCACGGTTGCCGCCCCGGCCCCTTTGGTACCCGAGGTAATCAGAACGCGCTTTCCTTCCAGCGCCAGAAAATCACTCATCACCGATCTCCAGCGCATCGATCTGCCCTGCCGTCAGGCGAAATACATAGCTAAGGATGACCGGGCTGCCGGGAAAATTTCCGCTGACGTTGGCGCGCACCTTTACCCTGGCGCCCTGCGTTATCGTCTCAATAGGTTCGGCGACATACCGGTATTTTTGTCTGGCGGCAACCCGCCACTCGCGGATGGCCTGCCGTCCGCGATAGGTATTCCCTTCATCTTTCACCACCGCATCCGGGGTGAAGGCGCTGACAACGCGCTCCAGATCTTCAGCGGCAAAAAAGGCCTGTACTGCTGATGGCGTATCCATAGTGAATCTCCCGTGATTAAACGCTACGGCTTAACTTTAAGAATCCTTTATAATTTAAACAATCAGGACAAACCGGGATGCCATGATGAAGGAAATGGGATAATGTCGCGAATCACGCTAACGGATTTAGATGCCGTTATGGCCATCGCCCGACGAGGGACCTTTCGCGCGGCGGCGATCGAGCTGGGGGTATCAACCACCGCATTGAGCCATATCATCGCCAGATTTGAAGCCGAAATGGGCGTACGTCTATTTAACCGGACCACCCGCAGCGTGGGGCTCACCGACGCCGGTCGCCTGTTTATTGATAACATCGGTCCGTCGCTGCAGGGCGTTCATCAGGCCCTTGAGGTTGTCCGCTCCCGCAGCGAAACCCCTTCTGGCGTCCTGCGCATCAATACGCCTCCGTTTGCCGCCCGGACGCTTCTCTCCCGGGTCGTGCTGGAGTTTTTGCACCGCTATCCGCAAATGCAGGTGGATATTGTCACCGATGGCCGGCTGATCGACATCGTTGCGGAAGGCTTCGATATGGGAGTACGGGTCGCCAGCCTGATACCGGAGGATATGATCGCACTTTCCCTCGGCAAACCTCAGCGCTATGCCGTGGTGGCTTCTGCGCAGTATCTTTCGCACCATAAGCGGCCCGAAACCCCCGCAGATCTGCTCAATCATCCCTGCATCCGGGTGCGTCTGCCCGATGGTTCCCTCTATCGCTGGCATCTTGAGAAGCAAGGAGAAACGGTACAGGTCGATGTCCGCGGGCAGCTGACGCTGGATGAGGCGTCGCTGGCGCGGATTGCGGTGCTGGAAGATGCGGGAATAGGTTTCTTTCTTGAACAGGATGTCATCGAGGATATTGAGGCCGGCCGGCTCATTCGTTTACTGGACGACTGGACGCCCCCTTTTCCCGGCCTGTGTCTGTATTATCCCGGCAGACGTCACCCCTCCGCCGGGCTGGCCGCCTTTCTGGCGCTGGTGCGGGAATTTGCCCGATCCGCCGGCCGTTGAGCCCCCCTGGCAAGCGCCGGAACAATGCTATCGCGGCGCCGGCAAATCTTCCCGCTGGCGCCAGGCCGCAAGTTCTTCATTCAGCCAGGCGATGAACAACGAGACTTCCGTTTTCTTTTCACTTTGCTGCGGGGTGACCAGCCAGTACGGCCAGGGATAAGGCGCAGAACAGGCGGTGACCTGGACCAGCTCTCCTCGATCGATCGCGCCCTGCACCAGGGAGCGCCGCTCCAGCGCAATGCCATTGCCGAGTCGCACGGCTTCCAGAACCAGATTCGAGTCGTTGATACAGAGTCCGCCGGCGACGATCTCACGCTCCAGCCCGGCCTTGAGGCACCAGGTTTTCCAGGATTCCATCGAAAATAGAATCTTACTCGCCGCCACCTCTTGCGGCGTTGCCGGCAGCGCGCCGCCGTTGTAATGCGGCGCGGCCACCACAATCAGCTCATCGGCAAACATATAGCGGCTTTCCAGCCCTTCCCAGTCGCCTTTCCCCATGCGAATGGCGATATCCACCACCTCCTGCTGCATGTTGGTGACCGTCAGACTGGCCAGCAGCCGCAACGTGATATGGGGATAGCTGGTGCGAAAGCGATCCAGGCGCGGCAATAGCCAGTGGCAGGCAAAAGACGGTACCGTGGCCAGGGTTAACGTCGTCGTCCGCGGCTTAACGTGGACCAGACGAGTGGCATCCGCGATATGTTCCAGCGCCTCGCGGACATGCATCGCATACAGTCGCCCCTCTTCGTTAATCTGCACCCCGCGTCCGTGACGCGTAAACAATCTCACGCCGAGCATCTCTTCCAGCACTTTAATTTGCTGACTGATTGCCGAATGGGTGACATGCAGCTCTTTCGCTGCCTGCGTCACGCTCCCAAGTCGGGCAACGGCCTCAAAGCTCCGTAAACTGGCGATCGGTGGGTAATCCGACATGAAGCAGCTCCTTATATTCCGGCTCCTGGAGGTCAACGTTACCCTGGTCCAGGAGGGTAAACCTCGGGCGACAGTACCGGTCAGTCATTCTGACATCTCAGGTAAGAAATGCGTAATATTCGTTATCACCAATCTGGCGTAATGTCTCTCTGCAGCCAGGGGCAATGCGCACGGTGATATCCTTCCTGGCGCACCTTGATTGACCCGGCATTCTCCTTTCAGAGACAGGAAAACAGGAATCATGATGAAACTCATTGGCATGTTGGACTCCCCTTACGTGAGGCGCGTCGCGGTATCTCTGGCGCTGTACGGTGTCGAATTTGAACACCTGCCGCTGTCGGTGTTTAGTGCCGTTGAACCCTTCGCAAAATTCAATCCGGTGGTCAAGGCGCCTACGCTGATTCTGGATAACGCCGTTCGGCTGATGGACTCCACGCTGATCCTTCATTACTTCGAATCTCAGGCAGATTTGCAGCGTAAATTGCTCCCCGCCGCCGGCCCTGCGCTGGCCGAAGATCTTCAGACGCTGGGATGGATTCTGGCTGCCAGCGAAAAAGCCGTACAACAGGTTTACGAACACCGCTTACGGCCGCCAGAGAAACAGTATCAACCGTGGATTGAACGCATCACCTGGCAGTTACTGTCTGCCTGCCGGGAATGGAACGCCGCGCTGGAACGCCGGGCGCTCAACACGCCGCTCGATCAGGTCTCGGTAACCAGCGCCGTGGTATGGACCTTTATTCAGGCGATGATCCCCGAGGTGGTGAAGGCCGATGACTTCCACTCAATTCGTGCCCACAGCGAAATAGCAGAAGCCCATCCGGCCTTGAAACAGTTTCCTTTGTCCTGAGCGATATAACAGCGGAAAACTTTTGCGGGGCACAGAGGCCCCTTTTTTATTGCCCGCCAGCCGACAGCCGGGAGCGACGTACAGACCGCATGCATCCAGCTGGCTGGCGCCGGGGTTTTCGACCACACTTAAACCCGACTCCCGCTGCTGAACCTAAGGCGCCGATCGCTTTTCCCGGTTGACCGTCCGGCAGGCGGGAAACGGCAATGGAAGAACGTTTATCACGGGTGATGATGCATGAAGAAAATTGCGATTATCGGCGCAGGCCCCACCGGGATTTATACTCTTTTTTCCCTGTTAAAATATCCGGAGCCGCTGGCGGTGACGGTCTATGAGCAGGCGAGTCAGGCCGGCGTCGGCATGCCATACAGCGACGAAGAAAACTCGCGCATGATGCTGGCCAATATCGCCAGTATTGAAATCCCACCGATCCTCTGTCCCTATATCGACTGGCTGAAACAGCAAAGCGAGGAGCACCTTGCCCGCTATGGCGTCAGCTATGATTCGCTGCATGTTCGCCAGTTTCTTCCGCGTATCCTGCTTGGCGAATATTTTCGCGACCAGTTTATCGGCCTGACAGCCAGAGCCAGACAACAGGGTTTCTCGCTGACGGTGCATGAATCCTGTGAGGTCACCGACCTGCAGGCCACGGCAGAAGGCGTCAGATTATGGGCACAAGGTGAGTCGGCGGCGGAACGTTTCGATCTTGCGGTCATCGCCACGGGCCACGTCTGGCCCGCTGACGAGGAGTCCACCCGTACCTTTTTCCCCAGTCCGTGGTCCGGCCTGATGGATGCCGAGATCCCGGCATGCAGGGTCGGTATCATGGGTACCTCGTTGAGCGGTATTGATGCCGCGATGGCCGTGGTGGTTCAGCACGGCGAGTTTGTCGAATCCGCCGCGCGCTCGCTGCAGTTCAGGCTCAATCCGGCCAGCAAAGCGCTGAATATTGTCCTGATGTCGCGCTCCGGCATATTGCCGGAAGCGGATTTTTACTGCCCGATTCCCTATGAACCGCTTTCGGTGGTGACGCCTGACGCGCTGGAAAAGGCGATTGCCGCCGGTTCAGAGGGTTTACTTGACCGCGTTTTCCGGTTGATGGCAGAGGAGATCGACCGCGCCGATCCGCAATGGAGTGCCGGTATCGCCCTCCCGACGCTGAACGCCGATAGCTTCAGCGACGCGTGGTTTCGTGAACGACACCAACATGACCCGTTTCACTGGGCGCAGGCCAATCTTATGGATGTCGAGCGCAACAAGCGCGAGAAATACACCGTTCCGTGGCGCTATGTCATCCTCCGGCTGCATGAGGCCGTGCAGGAAATGGTCCCGCATCTGGATGCGCGGGATAGTCAGCGCTTTAGCGACGGGCTCGCCCGGGTGTTCATCGATAATTACGCCGCTATTCCGTCAGAGTCGATCCGCCGCCTGCTGGCGCTTCGCGAAGCCGGAGCGCTCCGCATTCTCGCCCTCGGCGAGGATTACCAGATGGCGATCGAAGAGGACAAAACGGTGATTACCACGGGGGAAAGCCGGGCCACCTATGATGTCTTTATTGATGCACGCGGGCAAAGAGCGCTAAAAACAAAAGATCTGCCCTTCCCGACGTTACGGGAGCAGCTGCAGGCCACCGGCGATGAGATCCCGGACGTGGGGGACGACTACACGTTACAGGAGCCTGCGGAGGTACGAGGCCGCGTGGCGTTCGCGGCGCTGCCGTGGTTAATGCATGATCGGCCTTTTGTGCAGGGTATTACCGCCTGTGCCGAGATGGCTGAAGCCATGGCCGGCGCCATTTCCCGTCCGGCGTCCCGTCGCCGCAGGCGTTTGCCGCAGACCGATCTGTGACGATCAATCTTAGCGCTGCCCGGGATCCGGGTGAAAAGGATCTTTCTTATGGTCCTCGCTATCATCGCGTTTACGCGGTATTTCCCCCTGTTCGCGCGGGTCGTCTTTTGCCGGGCGACTCCCGCGCTTTGCGGCGTCATTTGCCATCAATCGTCTCATGTATACCTCCGGTCGCGACGTGGATGATTGCGGTGGCTGATAAGCCGGCGCAGGAAAAAGTCCTGTGCAGGTTCCTCAACCGGCCTTATAAAGCCTGGTTGCCAGGACAAGTTTTCACCAGCGAAAAGATTTGCGCCTGCTCCTTCGCCTCAGGCCAGGTCTGGTGTTCGGATGGCGGCGACGGGGTGTGGTAGCGGCCCTTTTCGGCAATGGTCGGCGATGAGCGGCCTGTGCAAAAGGGCCTCTCATCGCGATTAACAGGCGTCATCCACGCAGGCAGGCGAGATATTTTTGTGCGGAACGCTGTACCCTTTCATGCGCGTTGTTCAGCATATTTTGCCCGGCGAAGGCTCCGTACAGTCTGGCAAACCGCACGCCGGCCAGGCGCTGCATGATGTTTTCAATGACCGACGCGGGCAGCGGCAGCATATTCGGGTAGCTCCACATAAAAGAGACCGCATCCGCACCGGGAGTCACCTGCAGGATGTCGCCCACCAGCAGCGTGCCATCGCCCTCGCGCCAGTGTAGAACGGTTCCCCCGGCGAAGTGGCCGCCCAGTCGCAACAGCTGCACCGAGGGCCATAGCTCAAACGCATCGCCTTGCCACAGACGAATCGCCGGGCTATCGCGCACGATCCACTCACTGTCGCTGGCATGCAGATAGACTGGCGCGTCAAAGGCGGCCGCCCAATCCTGCATGGTGGTGTAGTAATGAGGATGGGAAATCGCGATGGCATCAATACCGCCAAGCGCAGCTATCAACGCCATCGTGGCGGCATCGAGATTGGCAATGCAATCCCACAGAATATTGCCCTGCGGCGTTCTGAGCAGAAACGCGCGTTGGTTGATAGCGAACCGGGGAACGGTTTTAAGGCTAAACAAGGTGTTGTCATGCTGTTGCCAGGCGTTGGTATGATGGCTGATGAGATCCTCGAAGGCTACCCACGCCTGTCCGCTGACCGGGACATACTGGCGTTCATCGTCACAAATCTTGCAGCGTAAGATGGGTGTACTTCTTTCGTCATACGACGTGCCGCACGTTTTACACAGCTTAATCATTATTCCCCTCCTGCACGATGGTAAAGCAGTCATGAGTATGGCAGATGCGCGGCGACGGCCGGTGATTCCAAAGATGACAGGAAAGCCACAGAGGGGAGAACAGGAATAAGAACGGGAGGACGAGTCAAAAACGGTACGCTGAGATACAGGGCTTCCCTGCCCTGAAGAGAGAAATTACTCGAAGTAGACGGCCGGGTTCTCCGACAGCGATACAAAGGTTTTGGTGTTCTTATCCAGCGCGCCAATCGCCCCGCTTTCGATATCGTAAACCCAGCCGTGCAGGCGCAGCGCCTTATCACGCAGACCGACGGCAACCGACGGGTGAGTTTTGATGTTGTTCAGCTGTGCGATAACGTTTTCCCGCACCATCGCATTCACTTTATCGATTTCACTGTTCCAGGTGCCTTTTTCGACCACCGCTTTTGCGGCATCGGCATAGCGCAGCCAATGCGCCACTGCCGGCATCGGATCCAGACACTGGCAGGTCGCAACCGCAGTCATCGCGCCGCAGTTGGAATGGCCACAGATGACAATATCGGTGACGCCCAGGGCAACAACGGCATATTCGATAGTCGCGGACACGCCGCCCGGCTCTGGTCCGAATGAGGGCACGATATTCCCCGCGTTACGAATGACAAAGAGCTGTCCAGGTTCCTGCTGGGTCACCAGTTCCGGTACCAGGCGGCTGTCAGAACAGGAGATAAACAGCGCTTTGGGATTCTGGCTGGAGGCCAGGCTACGGAAGAGCTCTTTACGCTGCGGGAAGATCTCTTTCTGGAAGTTGAGGAAACCCTCAATGATATGTTGCATAGCAGTGTCTCTTTTCTCGGTATGAATTACGGTATGACAAAGATCACAGTTTGTCAGTGTATCACCGCAGCAGAGAATAGGAATCGTTATTCAAATGGAATCTATATGTTGCAGCCCCGATCGTTTCTGCGGGGCTGTGACAAAATACAAGGGATCTCACGCCTCAGACAGCGCAACGGTTGCGTTCAGTCGGTACGTGCACTACCTCCTCGCTAGATGAAGAATTTTATTGCCTGTTGCATCGTCGTGCCTATTCCCCACAGCAGCGGTAGCCCCACAGCAAACCAGCTTAACGTTAGCAGCACAACGGAGGGACGGGCCTCCCATGTCAATTGCGCGTTGGCATTAATGGTATACATGCCCTTAGCCTGCTGCTGCTGTTCGGCGGTCATGGCATATTTTTCCGCAATCGGGCGCACAAGCTGGTTGCAGATGAAACCCATAACCAGTAATACCGTCAAAACCAGCAGCGTAATATCATAGATCCGTGCCGGGGCGATGCCCTGCGCCAGCTGATATTCTCGCAGGTAATTCACCAGCACCGGGCCGCTAATGCCGGCAGCGGACCAGGCGGTCAACAGACGACCGTGAATCGCTCCGACCATCTGAGAACCAAATACATCGGCCAGATAAGCCGGAATGGTGGCAAAGCCGCCGCCATACATCGAAATAATGACGCACAGCGCGCAGACGAAAAGCGCCACATAGCCACCGTGATTGGTCAGCGGCAACGTCCCGTATAACAACGCCCCCAGCAAAAAAATTAAGGCAAAGGTGGTCTTTCTGCCGCACAGATCCGACACCGAAGCCCAGAAGAAACGCCCCAGAATATTAAACAAACTGAGCAGGCCGGTGAATCCGGCGGCCATCGTCGCAATCCGCTTCAGCTGTTCGCCACTTAATTCATTCCAGCTCAGGTCCTGCGAGAGTAGCTTTCCGGCAAAAATCTCCTGCAGCATGGGTGATGCCATACCCAAAATGCCGATACCGGCGGTGACATTCAACCACAACACCAGCCACAGCAGCCAGAACTGGGGCGTTCGCCACGCCACGCTGACATGCACCTGTATGGTGGAATGATTACGCATCACCTTTTGCGCTTTCTCCCCCGAGGGATGCCAGCCCATCGGCGGCAAACGGTAGCCAAACGTACCGCACAACATAAACAGCGAGTAGATCCCCGCCAGCGCCAGGATACTCTGCCAGACGCCGTTTCCTTGCGGGCCGGCAAAAAAGTTCATCAGCCAGTTTGCTAACGGCGCGCCGACCAGTGCCCCGCCGCCGAAGCCCATGATCGCCATGCCAGCAGCCATCCCGCGCTTGTCCGGGAACCAGCGCAGTAACGTAGAAACCGGCGATATGTAGCCCAGTCCCAGGCCAATACCACCAATCACTCCGGCTCCCAGCCAGAGTAGCCACAGTTGATGACTGTAAATGGCGAGAGCGGAGAGCAGCAACCCGCCGCACCAGCACAGCGTCGCGACGAGACTCACCAGTCGCGGACCGACTTTTTCCAGCCAGCTTCCCCAGAGTGCCGCGGCGCAGCCAAGGAAAACAAAAAACAAGGTATAGGTCCAACCCAGCAGCGAAATTTTCCAGTCACATTCTCGGGTAAATAGCTGCTGCCAGAATGACATCTCAGCCGGACACTGCAGGGGGTGTGTACCGCCAATTAACTGCGACATTGGCAACCAGAAGACGGAAAAACCGTAAGCCATGCCGATGCATAAATGCACGGCTAACGCCGCCGGTGGCACCAGCCAACGGTTAAATCCGGGGCGAGTAATGATGCGAGACTTAGCAAAAAATGGTGTTATCGGTGATACGGCTAAGGGAGGTGTATTCTCATTTAGTTGCGCCATAATCCTGTCCTTATCATGTTTGCTAACCGGCTACCTCAGCAGCCGAAGACAGGGTTACAAAGCAATAATGACGCCACCTGGTTAAAAAATAGACAGAAATGCAGACTGAAGCGAGCAAGCACTGCCTGCTGTTGGTCTCATAGCCAGAAGCGATAGCTTTACCGGCAGCAGTGAATGCGTCAAACCTCAAGCCTGAGTCAGGAAGAGATGATTTTGATAATTACCGCTCTCAGAGTGATAACCCGCCGCCGCTCCGCCATACGTTTAGCATAAGGGCTATCCTTGTCCGTTCAAGAATCAGATGCCAATCAGCTCGTACTTTTTAATTTTGCGATACAGCGTGGCAATGCCAATTCCCAGCTCATCCGCCGCCTGTTTCTTATTGCTGTAGCGAGTCAGAGCGTCGCGAATCATCTGTTTTTCCATCGCTTCCAGCGCCGTGCTCCCTTCTTCCTCTTTAACCTCCGCCATCTCGCCAGGCAGGCTGGCATCCCGCCCGGTGGTTTTACCGCTGCAGATTAAGTTTGGCGGAAGCAATGACGCATCAATCACCTCACCCGATGGCACAACGTTGACCAGGTACTCCATCAAATTGCTCAGCTCGCGGATATTGCCAGGCCAATGATAGCGCTTAAGCAAACCGATGACCTCGGGAGAGACGCCGGGATAGACCAGCTCAAGACGGCGGGTATGCAGCTGCAGGAAATGGTGAATGAGCAGCTCGATGTCATCCTGCCGCTCGCGTAGCGGCGGTAACCTTAACGGAATCACGTTAAGCCGGTAATAGAGGTCCTCACGAAATTTACCCTCGGCGATAAACTGCGCCAGGTTTTGGTTGGTGGCGGAAATAATGCGGATATCGACCGGAACCGGGTGACTGGCCCCTACCGGCTGGATCTCACGCGACTCAATTGCTCTCAGCAGCTTTGCCTGCAGCGTAAGGGGCATATCGCCAATCTCATCGAGAAACAGCGTACCGTGATTCGCCGCCTGTATCAGCCCGGGTTTACCGTTGGCCGACGCGCCGGTAAATGCCCCTTTTACGTAACCGAACAGCTCGCTCTCCAGCAGCTGTTCGGGGATAGCCGCACAGTTGATGGCAATAAACGGCTTTGCCTGTCGGTCGCTCAGCTTATGAATGGCGCGGGCGACAACCTCTTTTCCGGTCCCGCTTTCGCCAGCAACCATCACGCTGGACGGACCACGCGCTATGCGGCTTATCAGTTTTTTCAACTGACGCATCGGGCGACATTCGCCAATCAGCTGCTCAATCTGCGGCTCGTCCTGCGCCGCACTGAAATCCGTCGTGGCGTGCGATTGATGAAAAGCCATTAAGAATAGCCACTGATCCTGAACAGCATGCAGCTGCCCGATAATAAGTTCTTTCTTGTCATCAAAGGAGATCACATGCTGCATATGGCCGCGCACAAAATTATGCTCAAAGGTTAACGGACGAAAATTAATCGTTTTGCCGACCATATTTCCCTGATTTACACCAAGAATCTTTAATGCCGTCTGGTTGGCAAATTTTATCTTTTGATCGAGGCTGACCACCAGCACCCCCTGATCCATATTCTCAATCATGGTCAAAAATATTTTTTGAATATTATCGCTACTGCCCTGCCCCTCCAGCAGCCGCGAAACGAATATTGATGAGACATGGCGAACGTAATCGGAGAATTCGTGAAGATTATCTTTAATTCGCTCCTGCTGCTCGCGGGTTAACGCAATAAGGCTAATAACGCCCACACACTGTCCCTGATAAATAACAGGAGTGCCAAGAAACGCTTTTTCTTTGCAACTTTCCTTACTGGCACATCCTTTACAAAGAGGATCAAAACGAGAATGGGTAACAACTTTGTCTTTTTTTGTTTCTATTATGTAACGCAAAAGTCGCGAATCTTCATTCAACTTTTTTCCCAGCAATCTCCCGTACGCGCCTGTTCCGGCGACGCGACAGAGTGTGTTATCGACAATCTCGACCTCAAGCTGAAGCACGCTGGAGAGCATACGAGCAAACCGTTGAATTGTAGGTTGAATTTGCATCAATACGGATAAGGTGTTAGAGGAAATCATAATGAACCCTTACTCTCACTAACCGAAAACTATTTTTATTCTTTCCCGATGATACTACTCCAGGGTTGAACGGAATTGATGCAGATAAAATCCCCTTTTCACTCTTTGACGGAAATATGGAGGCGATATCACATTTTCATATCAATATGAGAATTCGCAGCGGTTTTTTATCAATTTGACGATGAAGCTGTCTCTTCTTCCCCGCTCTGCGGCCGCTGAATAAAAGAAACCGAATTGCAGCCGGCATAACGAAAATGAATCTTATTTACCTCACCCCCTCAAGCACCGATGTTTACGTGATCGTCATCGCATAATCACAGCCATTTATCTCTACGTCAGACTCTTTATCAGGAACTGGCACAGTTATTGTTAGTGAATATACAGCGCTGGCCGTCGCCACTTCACGCTCGCCGCTCCCGACCGCACAGCAATCATTAAGCTCGTCATTCACTACCAGGACCTAAAAATGAAAACTGTTAACGAACTGATTAAGGATATCAACCACCTCAACTCCAACCTTCACGATAAAGACTTCCTGCTGACGTGGGAACAGTCTCCGGATGAGCTGAAACAGGTGCTGGATGTTGCCGAAGCCTTAAAGACGCTGCGTGCAGAGAATATTGCCACCCAGGCCTTTAATAGCGGGCTGGGAATTTCCGTTTTTCGCGATAACTCAACCCGCACTCGTTTCTCCTATGCCTCAGCGCTGAATTTGTTAGGTCTCGCGCAGCAGGACCTTGATGAAGGCAAATCACAAATTGCCCACGGCGAAACCGTTCGCGAAACCGCCAACATGATCTCATTTTGTGCCGACGTTATCGGTATTCGCGACGACATGTATCTTGGCGCCGGCAATGCCTACATGCGCGAAGTCGGCGACGCGCTGGACGACGGATTCCAACAGGGCGTACTGCCGCAGCGCCCGGCCCTCATTAACCTGCAGTGCGATATCGACCACCCGACGCAGGCAATGGCCGATCTTGCCTGGCTGCGCGAACATTTTGGATCGCTGGAAAACCTGAAAGGTAAAAAAATCGCCATGACCTGGGCCTACTCGCCAAGTTACGGCAAACCTCTCTCGGTGCCTCAGGGAATTATCGGTCTGATGACCCGCTTTGGTATGGACGTCACTCTGGCACACCCGGAAGGCTACGATCTGATTCCGGACGTCATCGACGTGGCGAAAAACAACGCCGAAGCTTCTGGCGGCCGCTTCCGTCAGGTCACCGATATGGCAGAAGCGTTTAAGGACGCGGACATTGTATATCCGAAGTCCTGGGCACCTTATAAGGTGATGGAAAAACGCACCGAACTGCTGCGCGCTAACGATCATGATGGGTTAAAAGCGCTGGAGCAGGCCTGCCTGGCGCAAAACGCCAACCATAAAGACTGGCACTGTACTGAAGAGATGATGGCGCAGACTAAAAACGGCGAGGCGCTATATATGCACTGTCTGCCTGCCGACATCACCGGCGTCTCCTGCGACGAGGGGGAAGTCACCGAAGCGGTCTTCGAAAAATACCGTATCGCCACCTACAAAGAAGCCAGCTGGAAGCCATACATCATCGCCGCCATGATTTTGTGCCGCAAATACGCCAGACCTGGCCAGCTGCTGGAGCAATTGCTCAACGAAGCACAAAAACGCGTCAAGTAACCTATCAGGCTGGCCTGCAGGCCAGCATCACACTCTCCGCATGATGGATAAGGACAGAGTATGTCTGCTTTCTCACTGAAAATGGATATTGCCGAAAACCGTTTTTTTACCGGCGAAACATCCCCGCTGTTTTCGCGCCAGCAGGCGCAACAGGCACGACATTTTCATCAAAAAATCGTCGGATATAAACCGACGCCGCTGTATGCCCTCAAATCGCTGGCTGCTCTGTTCGGCGTAAGTACGATTCTGGTCAAAGACGAGTCGCAGCGTTTCGGTCTGAACGCATTCAAAATGCTGGGCGGCGCCTACGCTATCGCACAGCTGCTGTGCGAAAAATATCACCTGGATATCAACGCATTTTCCTTCGCAACCTTCAAATCCAGCATCAAAGAAAAGATGACCTTTGCCACCACCACCGACGGTAACCACGGACGCGGCGTGGCGTGGGCGGCACAGCAGCTGGGACAGAATGCCGTGATCTATATGCCCAAAGGTTCTGCCCAGGAGCGCGTTGATGCCATCCTGCGGCTTGGCGCCAGGTGTATCGTCACCGAGATGAACTATGACGATACCGTACGCTTCACGATGCAAACCGCCCGGCAAAACGGCTGGGAAGTGGTACAAGACACCGCCTGGGAAGGTTATACCAAAATCCCGACCTGGATTATGCAAGGTTACGCCACCCTCGCCGATGAAGCGGTAGAGCAGATGGCGGCAATGGGCATTGCTCGTCCGACCCATGTTTTCCTGCAGGCTGGCGTCGGCGCGATGGCCGGCGGCGTGCTCGGTTATCTGGTAGACGTCTTCGGCGCACGCGATCTGCATTCGGTTATCGTTGAGCCAGAGCTGGCGGATTGTCTCTACCGTTCAGGCGTCAAAGGTCAAATCGTCAACGTTGGCGGCAGCATGGCCACGATTATGGCAGGCCTGGCCTGCGGCGAACCCAATCCGCTGGGCTGGGACATTCTGCGCAACTGCGCCACCCAGTTTATCTCCTGTCAGGATGCCGTAGCCGCGCTTGGGATGCGCGTACTGGGTAATCCTCTCGGTACCGATCCGCGGGTGATTTCCGGAGAGTCTGGCGCTGTCGGTCTGGGCATTCTCTCCGCCGTACATTTCCATCCACAGCGCGAAGCGCTGATGAATAAGCTCGGACTGGATAGCCGCTCCGTGGTGCTGGTTATCAGTACTGAAGGCGATACCGATGTGGAGCACTACCGGGAAGTCGTCTGGGAAGGTAAATATCCGGCAGCCCAATAATTCCTCAGAACACTGACAAATTCATCCCGCTGAGCGGGAAACAAAAACTGGAGAACTGATTCATGGCCAAGCACATTCCCTTCAAACTTATTCTTGAAAAAGCAAACCACTACCAGCAGGACATGACCCGTTTTCTACGGGACATGGTGGCAATACCTAGCGAAAGCTGTGATGAAAAACGCGTTGTCCATCGCATTAAAGAAGAGATGGAAAAGGTCGGCTTCGACAAAGTGGTCATCGACCCGATGGGCAACGTTCTTGGTTATATCGGCCATGGCCCGCGTCTCGTCGCGATGGACGCACATATCGATACCGTCGGCATCGGCAACATCAAGAACTGGAATTTCGATCCCTATGAAGGCATGGAGACCGATGAGTTAATCGGCGGTCGTGGAACGTCTGACCAGGAGGGGGGAATGGCCTCCATGGTCTACGCCGGTAAAATTATCAAAGACCTCGGACTGGAAGATGAGTACACCCTGCTGGTCACCGGCACCGTTCAGGAAGAAGATTGCGATGGGCTGTGCTGGCAGTACATCATCGAGCAGTCAGGTATTCGCCCGGAGTTTGTTGTCAGCACCGAACCAACGGATTGTCAGATCTACCGCGGTCAGCGCGGGCGTATGGAAATTCGCGTTGATGTCCAGGGCATCAGTTGCCACGGTTCCGCGCCGGAACGCGGCGATAACGCGATTTTCAAAATGGGACCAATCCTCAATGAACTGCAGGAGCTCTCGCACAAACTGGGCAATGATGAGTTCCTGGGCAAAGGCACCCTGACCGTTTCCGAAATTTTCTTCACCTCGCCAAGCCGCTGCGCCGTTGCCGACAGCTGCGCCGTCTCCATCGACCGGCGCCTGACCTGGGGGGAAACCTGGGAAGGCGCTCTGGCTGAAATTCGCGCCCTGCCCGCCGTACAAAATGCCGGCGCGGTGGTATCGATGTATAACTATGACCGTCCGTCCTGGACCGGGCTGGTCTACCCGACCGAGTGCTATTTCCCGACCTGGAAAGTGGAAGAAAACCACTTCACCGTCCGTGCGCTAAGCAATGCCTATGAAGGGCTGTTTGGTAAAGCGCCGGTCGTTGATAAATGGACCTTCTCGACCAACGGCGTCTCCATCATGGGCCGTCACGGCATTCCGGTCATCGGTTTTGGGCCTGGTAAAGAACCGGAAGCCCATGCGCCTAATGAGAAGACCTGGAAATCCCATCTGGTGACCTGTGCCGCGATGTATGCCGCCATTCCGCTTAGCTGGCTGGCCACTGAATAATCATTGACTGCAACCCCTCCCGTCGCTTCGCGACGGGAGTCTGGAGTGTTTATGCGCGTACTGATTAAAAATGGCATCGTCGTCAATGCCGACGGCCGGGCTAAACAGGACCTGCTCATTGAAAACGGTCTGGTCAGCCGCCTGGCCCCCCAGATAACGCCTGACCAACCTTGCGACACTATTGATGCCGAAGGTTGCTACGTGATGCCCGGCGGCATCGATGTTCATACCCACTTTAATATTGATACCGGACTCGCCCGCAGCTGTGATGATTTTTTTACCGGTACCCGCGCCGCCGCGTGTGGCGGTACAACAACCATCATCGATCATATGGGCTTTGGCCCTGCCGGCTGTCGGTTACGCCACCAGCTGGAGGCCTACCACGGATATGCCGCTTATAAAGCGGTGATTGACTACAGTTTTCATGGCGTTATCCAGCATATAAATCACGCGATTCTTGATGAGATCCCGATGATGGTCGAGGCGGGGATCAGCAGCTTTAAGCTCTACCTGACCTACCAGTACAAACTCAATGATGACGAGGTGCTGCAGGCGATGCGTCATCTACAGCGTGCCGGGGCATTAACGACCGTCCATCCGGAAAATGATGCCGCTATCGCGCAAAAGCGCGCTGAGTTTCTTGCCGCCGGTAAGACCGCCCCGCGCTATCACGCTTTAAGTCGCCCGTTTGAGTGCGAAGCCGAAGCCATCGCGCGGATGATCAATCTGGCACAGCTTGCCGGCAACGCACCGCTATACATTGTGCATCTCTCCAATAGTCTGGGTCTGGACTATCTACGTCTCGCCCAGGCCCGCCATCAGCCGGTATGGGTAGAAACCTGCCCACAGTATCTGCTGCTCGACGAACGCTGCTATGAGCGTGAAGATGCCCTGCAGTTTCTGCTCAGTCCACCTCTGCGTAATGCCCGGCATAACGATGCCCTGTGGTGCGGCATCAGCGATGGCGCGATTGATGTTGTCGCCACCGATCACTGTGCTTTCTCCATGGCCCAACGCCAGCAGCTTTCCGGTGGCGATTTCAGTCGCTGTCCGAACGGTCTGCCGGGAGTCGAAAATCGTTTGCTGCTCCTGTTCTCCCACGGGGTGATGACCGGACGCATTTCGGCGGAACGTTTCGTGGCTCTCACCAGCGCGACGCCGGCAAAACTGTTCGGTCTGTGGCCGAAAAAAGGGCTGCTGGCACCGGGCGCCGATGGCGATGTGGCGATCATCGATCCGCGTCGGACTACCACCATTCGTCATGAAATGCTGCATGACAACGCTGACTATTCCCCGTGGGAGGGGTTTATCTGTCAGGGCGCTATTCGCCAGACCTTGTCTCACGGCAGAGTGATCTTCGATAACGGTCACTTTACCGGCACCGCAGGCCAGGGGCGTTTCCTGCGCCGCCATCCCTTTTCAATCGCTAACGCTCCCGTAAGCGGAAATGCACCCTAAAGTGAGGAATGAATGAGTAAGAAAATTGTTCTCGCCCTTGGCGGAAATGCCTTAGGGGACGACCTGGCCGGGCAAATGCAGGCCGTTAAACAAACCGCGCAGGCCATCATTGACCTGATTGCGCAGGGACACCAGGTGGTGGTGACTCATGGAAATGGTCCGCAGGTGGGGATGATTAACCTCGCTTTTGAAGCCGCCGCTAAAACGGAAGCGCACACGCCCATGCTGCCAATGTCGGTCTGCGTCGCCCTGAGCCAGGGCTACATTGGCTACGACTTACAAAACGCACTCCGTGAAGCACTCCTTTCCCGAGGAATGACCGTGCCCGTGGCAACGCTGATTACCCAGGTCGAAGTGGACGCCAACGACCCCGCATTTAAACATCCAACCAAACCTATCGGCTCCTTTTTTAGCGAAGAAGACGCCAGGCAGCTGACCCGCCAGGGGTACACCATGAAAGAGGATGCCGGCCGCGGCTACCGCCGCGTTGTCGCATCGCCACAACCGGTGGATATCATCGAAAAAGAGACGGTGAAAGCGATGATGGAAGCGGGTCATGTGGTGATTACCGTAGGCGGCGGCGGTATCCCCGTCATTCGTGAAGGCCACCACCTGCGGGGTGCCAGCGCGGTGATTGATAAAGACTGGGCCAGCGCGAAACTGGCAGCGATGATTGACGCCGATATGCTGATTATCCTGACGGCGGTGGAGAAAGTCGCCATCAACTTCGGCAAAGCGGATGAGCAGTGGCTGGACAGGCTCACGCTCAGCGATGCCGAACGCTATATTCGCGAAGGCCATTTCGCGAAAGGTTCGATGTTACCGAAAGTCGAGGCTGCCGCCTCGTTCGCGCGTTCCCGTCCCGGACGTCAAGCACTGATTACGGTTCTGAGCAAGGCTCAAGAAGGAATTGAAGGCAAAACCGGAACCGTGATAGCGGGTTAAACAGGGTCTGAGAAAACCAGTAACCCTCGATACGCCCGGTGATGTTCCGGGCGATTTTTACAGGACCAGCCCACGGGATATCAGGCTCAGGCGACCGTTAACACCGCTTCTTTCGCCTTAACGCCTCGGTGCATTAGCGTCATTAGCGCTTCAAGCACGCCACCGCCAATCGCTCTGGCCTTATCCGATACGCTGGTATAATCGGCGTCTGCGCCGCGCGGATCGATATCACCGATTTTGAAACCGCTGTTAACCACCAGGCCATCGTTTAATAACCCACGCACCATCCCGCCCAGCGGGGCCAGAATCTCCCGGTCACCGATGGTGGCGATCGTCTCCCCTTCGTTGACAATATCTCCCAGCCGCACCCGCCCCTGTAGCACGCCGGCCACCGGAGCGCGGATTACCCTCAGCGACGTGTGGCCCTGAATATTGCCCGGGATCCCGGTATTTGCCTGAGCGCAGCCGTGGTAAATCACCTGACCTAACCAGTGGCCCCGATGGGTTTCAATTACCGCGTGGCAATCTTTTCCGGCACAGAAACCGGGGCCAAGCGCGATCACCGCCGGTGCCAGCCCGCAATGAGTACCGAAGTTTCCCTTCGCCAGAATCGCATCCACCACGCAGGCGGGCCTCAGGTCGTGTAGGGAGTGGCACACTGGATCGACCAGAAGCGGGATGGCCCCATTTTCGGCGATACGAATAGCCTCATGTACCGACGCTGCGCGCCGGGCGACAACGCCCTCTACCGTCACCTCACCGTCGAATATCGCCTGGGCAAAGGCCACGCTGCGGCGGATCGCCGTCGGTTTTTCAACCTCGAGCATGATCACCTTAAATCCGGCATGCCAGAGCCGCAGCGCCACCCCGGTAGCAATATCTCCGGCACCGCGAATCACGACCCGCAGATGCTGTGAGGGATGATCCACCGCCATCATCAGGCCACCAGCGGCCTGATTTTTCACCTGCAGGATCTCCGCCAGGACGCTGATAGCAATCTCGTTTGGCGTCTCTGCGCCAATGTTATAGCCCACCGGCGCATGCAGACGCGCAATGTGTTCTTCCGCAACCCCGTTTTCACGCAGTTGACGTAAAAAAACCTGAACCTTACGGCGGCTGGCCAACAGACCAAGCCAGGCCACTGGCTGGGTAATCAGCCGATCCAGCGCTTCGCGATCTTTATTGTTGGTGGCGATGAGAACAAAGTTGTCCGGGCGAATGTCCAGCTTTTCTAACGCGGAACCAAAGGTTTCGGCATGCAGCAGCTGGGTCGACGGAGGGAAAAAATCAGGATTGAGGCTCTCCCGATAGATATCGGCAACGGCGATTTCGAACCCCACCAGCGCCGCAATTTGCGCAATTGCGCGGTTGACGTGTCCGCCGCCAATCAGCACCAGGCGCGGCCGCAGGCCATGCACGCTGATATAAACCGACATCGCGCCTCCGCAGTCAGAACCAACGGCATCGGCCCCGTTGCGCGCCATCCTGCCGTGAAACATTCGCGACGCCTTCTCACCCAGCGCCACCAGTGCCTCATCAATCACTTTTCGCTCCACCATCCCGCCGCCTATCGTTCCCGCAATGGTCCCGTCAGCGCGGATCAACATCTGCGCCGAGTGCCTGGGCGTTGAGCCTCTGCTGTCAACAATCTGCGCCAGCGCAAACGGGCGATTCTGTTCTTCGAGTCTTGCAGCTTCTGAGAAAATATTCATAACAACCTCGATGGCTATCCCTTTTCACCCCAGAGTGGATCTCACTCTCTCACTCGTCTGCGCGTGATTGCCGGACGCGCCTGAACGGATCCCGCCCAGATGGCATCAACATCGCCATCGGTCAGCAGGTCGGCTGTCAGCAAATTATCATTTTGAGAAAGCTGATTAAGTAACCAGATGCGCCGGACACCCGTCGGCGTATCTTTAAAGGCCCCTTCAGGATGCTGAATGAAACGATGCAGCATCGGCCAGCTCAGCCTGTCACCCGGTACGGCGGCGGTTATTCGGGAAAAAAAGGGCCAGCGATGAACCGTCCCAGGACCAATACATTGCCCAATCAACCCGCCTCCCGTCACGGCAATGACGCAGCGACTTGAATCAGGGATGCAAGGTTCATGCTCGTTTGGCGCTTTGAGTGCAAAACCGTGAGCGCCGTCGGCTTCTACCAGCACCACGTCGACGTCAGCCTGCGCCACCAGTCCATCGAGTTGCTCGCCGGTAAAACCCTTTACTTTTCCAGCCTGCGGCAGCCATGCGGAAAAACAGGCCAGCAGCGGCTGTTGCCAGACGACTGGCGACAGCCGCCGCGGATCGCGACAGATAACAACCGGCATCTGCGCCGGTAGATACATATGCGTGGTGGTGGTCAACAGGACCCGTCGTCCGGCCCGGACAAATAATTCAGCCAGCCACAACAACGTACTGGTTTTGCCGCCAGCGCCGACGGTGGAAATAAGTAACGGGCTGGCAGACGCATCCAAATCACAAAACAAGGCGTCATCTTGCGGTATATTTTCCATTAATCAGGTTCATTTCCATTATTTAAAGAGAGCTATGAAGCCGATCGACTGCATTATTACCGCCGCAGGGTTGTCCTCCCGAATGGGGCAATGGAAAATGATGTTACCCTGGCAAGAGGGAACAATACTTGATGCAAGTATTAAAAATGCCCTGCAATTTTGCTCACGTATTATTCTGGTGACGGGTTTTCACGCGCAGGAACTGCAGACACGGTATAGCAACAATCCCAGGATAACGCTGGCCCATAATGCGGATTATCAACATGGGTTGTTCTCATCCGTGATTTGCGGGGCCCGTGCCGTGACAAGCGAATACTGCTTTATCACCCACGGCGATCTGCCTTGTATCACAGCTGATGTGTTCCGCACCATGTGGCCGTTGCGCTATAACGGTTCGCTCCTTCCGCATTATCAAGGAATACCGGGCCATCCCATCCTCGTTGCCAGCCGCTATTTGCAACAGCGGCTGAACCGATCTGACGGTTCATCTGTCCGCAAAGCTCTGCTCAGCGGTCGGCATCAACGACTGGAACTGGAATATCCGGAAATTATTTTTGATATTGATACCCCTGCCGATTTTATTCGCCTGCAGAATAGCCCGCGTTTCTCGTCGCGATGCCATCGCACCTCATGAGGCGCGCATAGCGCGATAACGTAAATTATCATTGTGATAGATAAGCGTTGATTTTGAGAAATAAACACAGTTCATTTTGGTGAGTGATTTTAATTCGCATTAGCATAACGTGATGTATTTCATAAAGCGTCGTTAACTTTAGATCTCTCTCACAGATTCGCACCCGCTTAGCTTAATGGCTAAATAACTGGTGTGATTGTTGCTCCACCTCTCCCAATTCATCGGAAAGATCGCTTTCCCGATAATATTCGTTCACCGATTAATCTAAGGAGAGGGTTATGGGAGATATCATGCGTCCCGTCCCGTTTGAGGCATTATTGACGCGTATCTTTGATGAATACCAAAACCATCGCTCGATATTTGGTATTCCTGAACAGCAATTTTACTCGCCGGCAAACCCAAATCGACTCACCGTGTTCGGCGAGAGTTGTGCAACCCCGGTTGGACCTGCCGCCGGACCGCATACCCAGCTGGCGCAAAATATTATCACCTCCTGGTTAACCGGCGGTCGGTTTATCGAACTGAAAACCGTGCAGATCCTCGATCGGCTTGAGCTGGAAAAACCGTGTATCGACGCCGAAGATGAATGTTTTAATACTGAATGGTCGACCGAATTTACCCTGAAAAAGGCTGCTGATGAGTACCTGAAAGCCTGGTTTATTCTGCACCTGCTGGAAGAGATTTTCCCGCTCACGCCGATGAAGGGCGGCAAATCATTTATTTTCAATATGAGCGTGGGTTATAACCTGGACGGTATCAAGCAGCCGCCGATGCAGCAGTTCATCAACTGCATGATGAACGCCAGCAAGCAACCCGAATTTTCCCGCTATCGCGATATTCTCGACCGCTGGCTGCATGACGACAAGTTCCTTCTCCGCTTCCGGTTCGATGATATCCGTCCACGGCTCGACACGCTGGCACACCGGATCCCCGCCACCCTGGTACACGGCGTGACGCTGTCGACGATGCATGGCTGTCCGCCGGACGAAATTGAAGCCATTTGTCGCTATATGCTGGAAGAGAAAAACCTCAATACCTTCGTCAAACTCAACCCGACGCTTCTCGGCTATTCGCGGGTACGCGAAATTCTTGATACCTGCGGCTTCGGCTATATCGCCCTCAATGAAGAGTCCTTTGACCACGATCTGAAAATCGATCGGGCATTAGAAATGCTGGAACGCCTGATGCAACTGGCAAAAGAGAGACATCTCGGCTTCGGTGTGAAGCTCACCAATACCCTCGGCACCGTCAACAACAAAGGTGCGCTGCCGGGAGATGAGATGTATATGTCCGGTCGCGCGCTGTTCCCGCTGTCCATCAATGTTGCCGCTCTTCTTTCCCGCGCTTTTGACGGCAAGCTGCCAATCTCCTATTCCGGAGGCGCCAGCCAGCTCAATATTCGCGAAATTTTTGCAACAGGAATACATCCAATCACCATGGCGACGGACCTGCTGAAACCGGGAGGCTACCTGCGGCTTAGCGAATGTATGCGCGAACTTGAGCAGTCTGACGGCTGGAAGATGACCCGGGTGGACGTCGCAAGATTGAATGCGCTGGCAGAAAAAGCCGTCAGCATGGCGTACACCCAGAAACACTGGAAACCCGATGACCGTATTGATGTCGGCGAGAAACTGCCCCTCACCGACTGCTACGTCGCCCCCTGCGTTACCGCCTGCGCCATTAAGCAGGATATCCCGGAATATATTCGTCTGATGGGCGAACAGCGTTATGCCGACGCGCTGGAGCTGATTTACCAGCGCAATGCCCTACCGGCCATTACCGGTCATATCTGCGATCATCAGTGTCAGTACAACTGTACTCGCCTGGACTACGACAGCGCGCTTAACATTCGTGAATTGAAAAAAATCGCCCTTGAGAAAGGCTGGGATGAATACCAGCAGCGCTGGCATAAACCCGCAGGTTCCGGCACCAGACATCCGGTAGCCGTAATTGGCGCAGGTCCGGCAGGACTGGCCGCCGGGTATTTTCTCGCCCGCGCCGGGCATCCGGTGACGCTTTTTGAGCGCGAAGCCAACGCTGGTGGCGTGGTACGCAATATCATCCCACAATTCCGTATTCCCGCAGAGCTGATCGAACATGATATCGATTTCGTGACCCGGCATGGGGTGAATCTGGTTTACGGCTGCGATCCGCATCTGAGCGTTGAAAAGCTGCAGCAGGAAGGATTCCACTACGTTCTGGTGGGAACCGGTACCGATAAGAACAGCGGCGTCCCGCTACGCGGTGATAACCTTAACGTACTAAAATCACTCCAGTTTTTGCGGGAGTATAACCGCGGCGACAACCTGAAGCTGGGGAAACATGTGGCCATTATTGGTGCAGGCAATACCGCAATGGACTGCGCCCGCGCGGCCCTGCGCGTCCCCGGCGTGGAGAAGGCCACCATCGTTTATCGCCGTTCACAACAGGAGATGCCGGCGTGGCGTGAGGAGTATGAAGAAGCCGTTGCTGATGGCGTTCAGTTCCGTTTTCTGAACAACCCGGAAGAGTTTAACGCCGATGGCACCTTGACGCTGCGCGTTATGACTCTCGGCGAAGCCGATGAAAAGGGCCGCCGCCGCCCGGTACAAACCGCCGAGACCTGCACGCTGCAGGTCGATACCCTGATAACCGCCATCGGCGAGCAGCAGGATCACGATGCCCTCGCGGCGATGGGTATTCCGCTCAATGAACATGGCTGGCCGGTTGTCGATCTCAATGGGGAAACCGGTAAGGCCAACGTCTTCCTGATCGGCGATGTGCAGCGCGGCCCCTCTTCCATTGTTTCCGCAATCGGCAATGCCCGCCGGGCCACGGATACGATTCTGGCCCGCGAGAATATCCTCAGTCACCATGGTGATAAACGCTGGAATAACGTCAATCCGGCGGAAGTCTACCGCCGTAAAGGAACCATTGCCGTGGCAAGGGTAAACAAAGACGATCGCGATGCATTCGTGGCCCAGGAGGCCTCCCGTTGCCTTGAGTGCAACTACATCTGCAGCAAGTGCGTGGATGTCTGTCCAAACCGCGCCAACGTCTCAATCGCCGTACCCGGGTTCCAGAATCGCTACCAGACCTTGCACCTTGACGCCTTCTGCAACGAATGCGGTAACTGCGCCCAGTTCTGCCCGTGGCAGGGCAAACCATACAAAGACAAAATCACCATCTTTAGCCTGGCCGAGGATTTCGGCAACAGCACCAACCCGGGTTTTCTTGTCGAAGCGAACCAGGTTCACGTACGACAAAACGATCGGATCTGGCTGCTGAATATCGACGAACGCGGTCAGCTTAACGACGTACCGCCACCGCTTACCGACATGTGCCGCATTATCAGCCATGTTCATCTCCACCATCGCTATCTGCTGGGAGGCGTCGAAGTATGAGTATCCTGATTCTAAAAAATGCGACTGTCGTGCAACTTTACCCGGCAAAAGTCGTGGAAAATGTCGATATCGTTATCGAAAATGAGACGATTATCGATGTTGGTGCGGACCAGTGTCGGCGCTATCCGCAGGCCAGCATCAAAGAGATGCGGGGCCGCCTGGTCATGCCCGGCAACGTATGTTCCCACAACCATTTCTATTCCGGCTTATCACGCGGTATCCAGGCCAACATCGCCCCCTGTCCGGACTTTATCTCGACGCTGAAAAACCTGTGGTGGCGGCTCGACCGGGCGCTGGATGAAGAGTCGCTGTACTACAGCGGACTCATCTGCTCGCTGGAGGCCATTCGCTGCGGCTGTACCGCGGTTATCGACCACCACGCCTCTCCGGATTATATTGCCGGGTCGCTTAGTCAACTGCGTCAGGCCTTTCTGAAGGTGGGGCTACGCGGAATGACCTGCTTCGAAACCACGGATCGCAACGGTGGCGTCAAAGAGTTACGGGCTGGCGTTGAGGAAAACATTCGCTTTGCTCGCGAAATAGATAGTGCAAAGGAAAAAGGCGATACCCCGTATCTGGTGGAGGCCCATATCGGCGCTCACGCGCCGTTCACTGTCCCGGATGAGGGCCTGAGTATGCTCTCCGAGGCCCTGAAGACAACCGGCCGCGGGCTGCATATTCACGCCGCGGAAGACCGCTACGATGTCTCCCATAGCCACCATCATTATGCAAAAGACCTGCTGGTCAGGCTGGCTGATTTCGATCTGCTCGACAGCAAAACGCTGATCGCCCACGGGCTGTATCTTTCGGTCAGGGATATTGAGCTGCTGAATGCGCATGACGGGTTCCTGGTACATAATGCCCGTTCTAACATGAACAATCATGTGGGCTATAACCAGCGTCTGGCGGCGTTCCGTAACCTGGCGCTCGGGACCGACGGTATAGGTTCTGATATGTTTGAGGAGCTTAAGTTTGCCTTCTTCAAGCACCGTGATGCCGGCGGGCCGCTGTGGCCGGATAGCTTTGCCCGTGCATTGAGCAATGGTAACGAACTGCTCAGTCGTAACTTTAATGCACAGTTTGGTCGTGTTGAAGCCGGTTACAAGGCCGACCTGACCATCAGCGATTACGCCTCGCCCACGCCGTTTATCGCTGAAAATATTGCCGGCCACATTGCCTTCGGGATGGGGAGCAGCAACGTGCATAGCGTCATGGTCAACGGGGTCATGGTTTACGAGGACCGTCAGTTTACCTTTGACTGCGAACCGGTGTTTGCCGAAGCCAGAAAGGTTGCGGCGAAGATGTGGAAGCGAATGGATGCCCTGGCCTGACGCCTCTGGCAGGAAAAAGAACCCGGTCTCTGCACCGGGTTCTTTTTTTGCAGCAAATCTACAGCGTCAACAGACTGGCGGTGGCGACGTTACGCTGTTTTTGCAACGCCGCCAGCGCCTCAGCGCTCATCACCCTGAGCGCAGCCGTCGGGCAAACATCAACGCAGGCGGGCCCCTGTTCACGCGCCACGCACAGATCGCACTTCACCACTACCGGCGGATGTGCCGCCGTGGCCACAATCGTTATTGCCCCAAAAGGACAGGCTACCACGCACCCCTGGCAGCCGATACAACGTGCGGCATCGGCTTCAACCCGCTCGGTTCCCATCGTTAACGCGCCAACCGGACAGGCAGACACGCAGGGCGCGTTTTCACATTGATGACACATCAGCGGTACGCTGAGATTAGCGAGACGCATCACCTTCAGGCGCGGATGAAACTCCGCCCCTTCAGCTACGTGAGACAGGGCGCAGGCGACTTCACAGGTCCGGCAGCCAATGCAGGCCTGTGGACTGGCGACGATAAAGCTGGTCATATCCCCTCCTTGTTCCTGAACAGATCCAGCATCTCGTGAGCCGCCTGGCGCCCGGCCACCATCGCTGTAACCACCAAATCGGCGCCATGCACCGCATCCCCGCCGGCAAAAATTTTGTCATTGTCGGTTTGCGTCGTGCCGCGACCTTTACCACCGGTACGAATCTGCCCCCAGCGATCGAGTTGGATCCCGTGCCCACGTAACCAGGGCATATCATGTGCCTGGAAGCCAAACGCCATGATCAGCACATCGGCCGGGAGCTCAAACTCTGAGCCGACAATCGGCTGCGGACGACGACGCCCGTCCGCGCCGGGTTCACCCATTTCGGTGCGGATCATCCCAACCGCGCTGACCTGGCCTTTGCGGTTACGCAGAATATACTGCGGCTGAACGTTGAACTGAAACTCCACCCCTTCTTCACGAGCGTTCACCACCTCTTTTTTCGAACCCGGCATGCTCAGTTCATCCCGCCGGTAGGCGCAGGTTACGCTGGCTGCGCCGCGACGGACCGCCGTACGCAGGCAGTCCATCGCCGTATCGCCGCCCCCGAGCACCACTACGCGTTTACCTTTAATCTCGGTCAGCGGATATTCCGGACTCTCCTCAAGCCCCATCACTTCACGCGTGCTGGCAATCAAAAACGGCAGCGCCTGAATCACGCCCGCTGCGTCTTCCCCTTCCAGTCCCGCCGCCATCAGGCCGTAGGTACCCACGCCAAGAAAAACGGCGTCATAACCGGCAACCAGGTCGTTGAACGCCACATCGCGCCCCACTTCATGATTAAGGTGAAAAGTAATCCCCATCTCACTGAAGATCTCCCTTCTGACCCGCAGGATGCTTTTATCGAGCTTGAAGGGCGGTATACCAAAGGTGAGTAGGCCGCCGATTTCAGGATGCCTGTCGAACACTTCCACCTGTACCCCCGCGCGTGCCAGAATATCAGCGCAGCCCAGGCCTGCCGGACCGGCGCCAATGACCGCCACCCGCTCCTTACGCGGCACGACATGCCCCACGCTCGGTCGCCAGCCCATCGCCAGCGCGCTGTCGGTGATATAACGCTCAAGGTTGCCAATGGTGACCGAGCCGCCTTCATTTTTCAGTGTGCAGGCCCCCTCGCATAGACGATCCTGCGGACAAACCCGGCCGCAAATTTCCGGCAAAGAGCTGCTTTGATGACACAGCTCCGCCGCTTCGATGACATTGCCCTTATTGACAAGGCGAATAAAATCCGGAATGTGGTTATGCAGCGGACAGGTCCAGTTGCACCAGGCTTTCTGGGCGCAATAGAGGCAGCGTTCACTTTCGTATTCCGCATCGCAGGCCTCAAGCCCGTGGTAGATTTCGGCAAAATGGGTCTTTCGCGTTTCGGCAGCGATCTTCTTCGCCCCGACGCGCGGTAATTTATCGAGGAACGCTTCGCGTCGCGTCCTCTGACGAGGCTGCACCGCCAGCCCCTGGGCCGCACGAATCTGTCGTTCGCGGCGCAGCCGGTTGATGCCGGCCTCATCCATCAGCTTCAACGCCTGGGTCGGGCAGGCTGCCACGCAGGCCTGCTGACCCGAGGCATGTTCGCTGCACAAATCGCACTTCTGCGCCAGCTGCGGCGCATCCGCTGCCGCCGAGGTCATTTCGATGGCGCCAAACGGGCAGGCTATCACACAGTTTTTACAGCCGATGCACTGTGCCTGTCGGAGCTGAATACTGTCATTAGCCAAATAGAGCGCCTGCGTCGGGCATGAGGTTACGCAGGGCGCATCGTTACAGTGATGACAGGTAGCGGCACGACTCTCATTACGGTGGAAGACAATGTGGATGCGCGGAAGAAAATGACGACGCTGCTGCGGCCAGACATCCTGATGATGCGCAGTCACACAGGCTATCTCACAGGCATGGCAGCCAATGCAGCTGGCGGCATCGGCAACGATAAATCTATTCATTTGCGTCCCTTTTATTATTATGAAAATGACAAGGGTCACGATGCAATAATCAGGCGCTTTTTATGTTCTGCCGCGTAGCAGGTTCATTTTTGAGAAGCGCCTCAAAGAAACACCCTTCCCAGCGCCGACCGGGGACTTCCAGTGAAATGCCGCGCAGAATCATGTGGCGATTCATAATGATTTCATTCCTATCATTATGAGAACCTTCTCTTCCTCATCCGTTGTTTAATCCTGACCTGTCGCGGCGTAAAAGGCGCGTTCTGTGACAGTCGACTCATTTCGACAACTTTCTGCCTCAAATTCATAAAACTGGCACTCCCTAAGCATATTCCCCTCAGGTGTATTCAATCGTTACTCATCCTTCTCCCCAGTCGCGCCTTTCAGGAAGCACTGGCGGAAAATGTCGGATAATAAGGAGAACAAAGTTATGAGCGCCATTGATTCTCAGCCACCATCGGTCTCTGGCAGCCCCCATACAACAGATGAGGTGGATCGCGTCTTGTCGCCGGGGAAGCTGGTCGTTTTGGGTTTGCAACACGTTCTGGTTATGTATGCAGGTGCCGTCGCCGTGCCTTTAATGATAGGGGACCGGCTAGGATTAAGTAAGGATACGGTGGCGCTACTGATCAGCTCCGATCTGTTTTGCTGCGGCGTCGTGACGCTACTGCAATGTATCGGTATCGGTCGTTTTATGGGGATTCGTCTCCCGGTCATTATGTCAGTGACCTTTGCCGCCGTCACGCCGATGCTGGCCATTGGTATACACCCTGACATCGGACTGCTGGGGATTTTCGGTGCGACGATCGGCGCCGGAATCATCACCACCCTGCTCGCCCCTCTCATCGGACGGCTGATGCCACTATTTCCACCGCTGGTCACCGGTGTGGTGATCACCTCTATCGGTTTGAGCATTATGCAGGTCGGGATCGACTGGGCGGCCGGCGGGAAAGGCAATCCTGACTATGGTAATCCGGTTTATCTGTGCATCTCCTTCGCCGTACTTCTGTTTATCCTGCTGGTCACACGCTTCGCCAAAGGTTTTATGTCTAATGTCGCCGTCCTGTTAGGCATCGTCTTTGGCTTTGGCCTTTCCATGATGATGAATGAAGTCAACCTCAACGGCCTGTACGACGCCAAATGGTTCGCAATTGTCACTCCGATGGCGTTAGGGACGCCGGTCTTCGATCCGGTGTCGATTATCACGATGACCGCCGTGGTCATCATCGTTTTTATTGAGTCGATGGGGATGTTCCTGGCGCTGGGTGAAATTGTGGGCCGCAAGCTGACGCCGCAGGATATCGTTCGTGGTTTGCGCGTTGACGGTATCGGCACGGTGTTTGGCGGCGTTTTCAACAGTTTCCCCCACACTTCTTTTTCGCAAAACGTCGGGCTGGTCAGCGTCACAGGCGTTCACAGCCGCTGGGTCTGCGTGGCTTCCGGCGCTATTCTGATCATATTCGGGATGGTGCCGAAAATGGCGGTGCTGGTCGCCTCAATCCCGCAGTTTGTGCTGGGCGGCGCAGGGCTGGTCATGTTCGGCATGGTACTGGCGACGGGAATTCGCATTCTGGCGCGTATTAACTACTCCTCTAATCGTTACAACCTTTATATCGTCGCCATCAGCCTTGGCGTGGGTCTGACACCAACGCTGTCGCATGATTTTTTCTCAAAATTCCCGACAGTACTGCAGCCGCTACTGCATAGCGGGATCATGCTGGCCACGTTCAGCGCCGTCACCCTCAATCTGTTCTTTAACGGTTACAACAAACACACGGGGCTGATTCCCGAGAACCCGGCGGTTAAGCGCCAGCCACGTACGATGCGCATGTGGTTACTGATGCGCAAAGTTAAACAGCAGCAACACGATGAATAACGAGAAAGACTACGGCGTCAATGCATAACTCTGACGCCGTCATCCCGCTACCGGGAGCATTCATTCCGCGAACTCAGGAGCACTTATCATGTTATTACGCCTGGTTTTCGCCACCGCGGTTCTCTGTTTGCTGAGCCTGCCAGCGGTGCAATATGCCATTAATTTGAGTTTCCATAGCCGCTTCGACTTTTGGTTATTCTTTTAATCGCGCTGTCTCCGCTTCGTTCTGACGAGGAAAATTATCATAATGAAAAAGGTGATTACCGTATGCCCGTATTGCGCAGCTGGCTGTAAGATCAGGCTGGTCGTTGAGGAGGAAAAAATCCTTCATGCCGAAGCGGCAATGGGAAAAAACAACCAGGGAACCCTGTGCCTGAAAGGCTATTATGGCTGGGATTTCATTAACGAT